>Ga0209460_1000071_pt1 | contig 157283 bp, 148 predicted proteins | sample EBPBio132013_DNA_FD_185868 | JGI IMG/M metagenome (GOLD analysis project Ga0209460, IMG submission 185868) | Wastewater treatment Type I Accumulibacter community from EBPR Bioreactor in Madison, WI, USA - Reactor 2_5/13/2013_ DNA (SPAdes)... | ecosystem: Engineered > Bioreactor > EBPR >... | reverse complement strand
GGGAGTAGATAGTCGGTCTTGCGGTCAGCGATAATGAAGTGGGCCATGTGACGACTCGGTAGCTCGAACAAAGTATGATTTTATCATGTACGGCTTACGGCACCGCGAAAGTCCGACAGGCTGCTAGCCGAGAAATGCCGCTCAGAGTCGATATCGGTCACTCGTCGCTCACCGGACCGCGCGAGCGCAACGAGGATTTCTGCGGCATGGTCACGCCCGCCGGGGCCGAACTCGACAACAAGGGCCTGATCGCCGCCGTCGCCGACGGGGTCGGCGGCCACCAGGGCGGTCGCGAAGCCGCCGAGTACACGGTGCGCGGCCTGCTTTCCGACTACTACGCGACGCCCGACACCTGGAGCATCCCGCACGCGCTGGAGAAAGTCATCGACGCGCTCAACCGCTGGGTGATGGCCGAGGGGAGCCGCCAAGCGGAGCTCACCGGCATGGCGACGACACTGACCGTTCTCGTCCTGCGCGGCCGCCGTTACGTCAGCGCCCACGTCGGTGATTCGCGTCTCTATCTGCTGCGTGACGGCGTGTGCACACGTCTGAGCAGCGACCACGTCTGGGAACATCCGGAACTCAAGAACGTGCTCTCGCGCGCGGTCGGCCTCGACCGCCACTTCCAGCTCGACTTTGCCGACGGCGAACTGAAGGTCGGCGATTGCTTCCTGCTCTGCAGCGACGGCGTCTGGGCGGCGATCGGTGACGCTCGCGTCCGCTCCGCATTGCTCGCCCATCCCGACGCGCAGCAGGCAGCCGCGTCGCTGACCAGCCTGGCACTGGCGGCCGGCGGCCAGGACAACGCCAGCGCCGTCGTTGCGCGCATCGAAGAACTGCCGGCAGAGAACCTGCGCGACTCGCTGGAAGGAACGGCGCGCCTGCCGCTGCCGCCACAGTTCAAGCCGGGCCAGGAAATCGACGGGCTGCAGATCGACGAAGTGCTGCACGACTCGCGCGCCACCCTGCTCTACCGCGTCACCGATCTTTGCTCACGCCAGCCACTGGTGCTCAAGACGCTGCGCCCGGAGCGGGCCGACGACGGCGAGGAAATCCGCGCGCTGATCATGGAGGAGTGGCGCGGCCGGCGCATCACCTCGCCCTTCTTCGCCCAGCTGCTGCCCGCCGAAGGACGCAGCTGCCTCTACTATCTGCAGACCTGGCACGAGGGAGCGACGCTGCAGAAAATGCTCGACGCCGGCCTGCACTTCACCGTTGCCGACGCCGTCCAGCACGGCGTCCGCCTGATGAAGGGGCTGTCGGCACTGCACCGCCTCGACGTCGCGCACCGGGACATCAAGCCCGACAACATCCACATCGGTCGCGACGGCCGCCTGCGCATCCTCGACCTCGGCGTCGCGCTCAGCCTCTCCGAGGACGACCCCAACACCGGCAGCCCGGGCACCCCCAGCTACATGGCGCCCGAACTGCTTGCCGGCGAGCGCGCCGGCCCCGCGCACGACCTCTACGCGGCCGGGGTCACGCTCTACCACCTGCTCACCCGCAAATACCCCTACGGCGAGGTCGAGCCTTTCCAGCATCCGAAATTCGGCGACCCGGCAGCACCGACGCGCTACCGCCCGGACATCCCCGGCTGGCTGGAAAACGTCCTCCTCAAGGCGGTCGCCCGGGATCCCGCGCAGCGCTTCGAAACCGCCGAGGAATTCCTGCTGGCGCTCGAACGCGGCGCCCACCGCCCGGTCGGCCGACCACCTGTCACGCCGCTGGCGCTGCGCAACCCCCTGCTCACCTGGCGGGTCATCGCTGGCGTTTCGCTGCTGCTCAATCTGGTGTTGTGGATGCTGCTGACGCGCTGACCTGTCCGCTCGGACAAATCGTAGGCCCTAGCAAAGTCACATCTCTTTATCCATCGCCGCCAACGTCCATTGCCGTTCGCCGTCCTCCCCTTTCAGCACAACCATTGCCCCTGCCAAGTGGCGGAGCTCTATGGCGTTTGGTGTGGAACGGGCGCCGGCGTCGTGCTCGCTGGTGTAGTGTTGCGCGCAGCATGAAACGCATACATCCCAGCCACCACAGGGGTTGCGTGCGGCTGTCGGGCTTGCTGAAAGTCTCGTCGGGTAGGCGGCAACACGCCAGCACGCTGGTCATTGCGAGGAGGCGACGAGAGCCGCCCCGGCATGGACGATGCGAATTTCAGCCACCACAGGGTTTTCGCCCTGCTTTCAGCAGTCGCCAAAAGTCTCATTGAGAATGCAGAACACCACTAGCGCGCGCCCTCGCGCGAAATCGAACGACGGCGCACGAATGCCGCCATCAGACCGAGTCCAAGCAGCAGATTGGCCCAGGTTTGCGGCTCGGGAATGGCGCAGACCTGCGGGTCGGAAACGACCCGAACCAGCGTAAAAGTATCCCCGCCGTCACTTAACTGCAGAGTGTTACAACTTACGGCGGCGGAAGCGATATTACTGTGCGACAGGCCCCATTCCCCCGACGTATCCACGAGCGTCGTGGACGAAAAAGCATTCGTGAGCGCATTCCATGTGAAGCTGCCCTGTTCCATGCCATCCTGTCCGCTGGGATCGAGGATCGAACTTCCGTCTTCGGCCATCATGTAGCTTCCGTCAGACAGGAAAGTGATAAGCACCGTGCTGGCAGCTTGTCCGCCAGGGGTGGCATACCAGGAGCCGACAATGGCGCTGGTTGGGCTGGTTACGCGATTCAGCGTGACACCGACATCGATCGTCATCGTGTCACCGGAAATGCCGATCGAGGTCAGGCCCGAGTGAGACAACCCCCACTGCCCCGACGTGTCCACGAGCGTCGTGGACGAGAAAGCACTGGTGAGCGGATTCCAGGTGTAGGTGCCTCTTTCCATGCCGTCCTGCCCACTGGGGTCGAGGACCGAACTGCCGTCTTCGGCCATCCAGTAGCTTCCGTCTGCAAGGAACGTGATGACCGCAGTGCTGTCAGCCTGTCCGAGGTGGGTGCCATACCAGCCTCCCACAATGGGTGATGCGTGCGTTGGTAGCGAACCGAGCAAGCTGATGGCAACGAGACTGAACGCGAATAGATCGTGAAGTGGTTTCATCGTTGGACCCCAAAAAAAGCCGCAATCGGAGAAATTTCTCCTGGAAACAGCAAGGTGCGCGGGAATCCAGTCGCAGGCAAGCTGCGGCAACGGTGTGTCCCCCACACGTTCCACTACTCCCCTGACCGAAGGGGCCTGCTGCGTCGCAGGCGAAACGGGAACGCCGCAAGAACTGTGCGGCGGGCGGGACGCAAGCGAATATGCAAACTGCAAGCACAAAGCATGCCGGAAAATACTTTGTCATGGAATCAGGGCGTTGTGTGTACGCCGAATTCGGACTGTAAAGAATTCCGACAAGATTCCTTTTCCAGGGGTTGCAGGAACACTAATTCCCGAGCCGCTGAGTGCCGTGCTCGGGTTCGATGCCGTTTATGATCGTGCGCAGCGGCAAATGTCTGGATTGCCGCGTCGACTGCGCCTCCTCGCAATGACGGCAGGTGGGGAATGTTTGCCGGGAGTGGGCAACGCGGGGTGCCCCATGTGACTGGTGAAATCCCGCCACCGCAGGGGTTCCACCCTGCGGTCAGGGTCGCTGAAAGTCGCATCGGGAATGCAGCACTACGTTCGCCACTCGCCCGGAATCGCGCCGGAAGTCGGCAACGGGTTGGCACCAATACCGTCAGAATGCCTGGCACCAATAATGGCCTCAGGCTTCCTTGTCACCCCGCAGCGCGGCCACCATCGAGCGCTCGCCAGACCCGCAGAAATACCACAGAACCTCTGCATGTCTTTGTTTTAAATATTGTTGCTTTCTGGCGCTTTGCTCGCCACAAATCTTATGTCGCGGATGTGGATAATCGGCTGGTGCGATTGGGCGCGTAATGCCGACGAAGAACGTCCTTGCATTCCGATCTTCGATTGGTGTTAGTTTGTACTACGGAAAGACCCCACCTTGACCAGAAATCAGGCGATCTGCTTCGCGGCCAAAGGAGAAAAACAAGGGCGTACCGTGCAGCTGCGAGGGTAAGCGTAGGCGCAGCTGACGCGCGATGGAGGCTCGTCGCGACTCCAAGAGACAGCATTACCCATATTAGGAGGTGGTCATGAATCTGACAGTCAAAGTATTGCTGGGGATGGCGCTAGGCATAGTGGTTGGCCTGGTGATCAACCTGGGCGGCATGAATGCCGCAGGCTCGCTAATCAACGAATACCTGGTCAACGGCCTGTTCCACGTCGTCGGCAAGATGTTCGTCAACGCATTGAAGATGATGGTCGTTCCCCTGGTGCTCTTTTCGCTGATCTGTGGTGTCTGCGGCATCGGCGACATCAAACTGCTGGGGCGTATCGGTTCGAAGGCTTTCGTCCTGTATATGGTCACCACCGCGATCGCCATCGCCACCGGCATCCTGCTGGCCGCCAGCCTGGGCATCGGCGAAGGCATGAACGCCGAAACCACGGCGAAGTTCACCGGCAAGGAGTCGCCGCCCTTGTCCGAGGTCCTGATCAACGTCATCCCGTCCAACCCGGTCAATGCCATGGCGCAGGGCGAGATGCTGTCGATCATCTTCTTCGCCATTCTCTGCGGCGTCGGCCTGCTGCTGGTTGGCAAGAAGGCCAAGACGGTCGTCGAGTTCGTCGAACTGCTCAACGAAGTGATGATGAAGATGGTCAGCATCATCATGGCGCTGGCGCCTTACGCCGTGTTCTGCCTGATCGCCAAGGCGATTGCCAGCCTGGGACTGGATCTGCTGGCGCAACTGCTTGGCTATGTGCTGGTGCTCATCGGTGTCCTGCTCTTCCACCTCTTCGTCACCCTGCAGGTGGTGCTCAAGGTCTTCTCTGGACTCGGTTCGAAAATCTTCCTGGCGAAGATGCGCAATGCACAGGTGTTCGCCTTCAGCACCTCGAGTTCCAATGCCACCATCCCGGTGACGCTGCGCACGGTCACCGAACGCCTGGGCGTCAAGAACTCCGTCGCCTCGTTTACGGTCCCGTTCGGCGCCACCATCAACATGGACGGAACGGCGATCATGCAGGGCGTGGCCACGGTATTCATTGCCAACGTCTACAACGTCGATCTCGGCATGGGCGGCTATCTGACGGTCATCCTGATGTCGGTGCTGGCGTCGATCGGCACGGCGGGCGTGCCCGGTGTCGGCCTGATCATGCTCTCGATGGTGTTCACCCAGGTCGGCCTGCCGATCGAAGGCATCGGACTGATTCTCGGTGTCGACCGCTTGCTGGACATGATCCGCACCGCGGTCAACGTCTCGGGCGACGCGGTGGTTTCGGTGATCGTCGCCAAGAGCGAAGGGCAGCTGAACCTGGACGTCTATAACGACCCCGACGCCGGCGCCTTCAACACCGCCGACGTGCATCTCGACGAGGAGGTCGAGCGCGAAATGGCGCAGGTGGTCAGCAGCACGCACGACCACAGGTAGCAAGTAGCAGGGCTCCCGACGACCACGCGCCCGCCCGGCGGCGCGTGGTCGTTTCCTTGTCCGTGACGCGTTCACACAGACGCATGCTTGCCGCCGCTGTCGCCGGCAGCGTCAAGAAACAACTGCCGCGGCCGTTATCGTGCCCGGGCGAGAAGGCCTCGAGCTTGTCGCCTTCACGCGACTCACCAATGGTGATCAGGGATTCGTTACACTGCGCGGCGTGGGTCTGCGCAAACAGTCCATCTGGACGATACTGGAACAACGGGAGAGAAAATGATGGGACGAAACATGATGGCACATCTTGTCGGCGGCACTTTTCTGGCCGCCACGGTGCTTCTCGGGGGCCTCGGCACGGCCCTGGCCGACGACAAGGCTGAGCAGCCGGTCACGCCCGCGAAGGAGATCACGGATCAGCGAGCTCTCAAGCTGCTGAAGGATATGAGTGACACTCTGGCCGCGGCGCGGACACTCGCCTTCAAGGCCCGCAGCCTGCTGCCCCTGGAGGCGCCGAGCGGGCAGTACGTCAGCCTCTTCGCTGCGACACGCGTACGGCTGCAGCGGCCCGACCGCCTGTTCGTCGAGTCGCGCGGCGACCTCGTGCCAACCGACCTTTACTACAACGGCAAGACGGTGACGGCGATCGGCCCGGCCAAGAAGTTCTACGCGCAACACGACGCCAGCGGCAGCACCCTCGACTCCGTCCTCGCCCAGGAACAGCCGGGCGCGGACACCTTGGCGCCCTTCGTTGACCTACTGGTCTCCGACCCCTACGCCCGCCTCACCAAGGATCTCTCGAGCGCCCTTCTGGTAGGGCAATCGACAATCGACGGGGTCAACACCGATCACCTGGCGTTTACCGCCCCCGGCGTTGACTGGGAGCTCTGGATCGGCACGCGGGACAGGCTGCCGCGCCTGGTAATCGCGTCGTACCGCAGTGGTGAGCGGCAGCCCACGTTCACGGTCGAGTTCTCGGACTGGAAGCTCAATGCGCCAATGCCGACCCAGAGCTTCGAGGTCGCCATTCCCAAGGACGCGGTGAAGCTCGAGTTCAAGCCGATCGGCCTTGCGCAGTCCAAATGAGTGACATGAGGAGCAAAACGATGAAACCGGTGAAAAAACTCATTCTCGGCGTCGCGGTGACCGCGAGCGTCCTGGCTCCCCTTGCCGACGCCAACGCCTGGGTCGCGGCTGGACGCGGATGGGGCGGACGAGGCTTCGTTGCCGCCGGCCACCCCTACCATGGCGGCTACTACCACGGCGGCGGCTACTACCATCGCGGTTGCTACGGGTGCGGCGCGGCCGCGGGTGCCGTTGCCGGCCTGGCGGTTGGAGCGATGACCGGGGCAGCGATCGCCAGCGCGGCGCAACCGGTGGTGGTCCAACAACCCGTCTACGTGGCCCCACAGCCGGTTTATGTGGCCCCACAGCCGACCTACGTGACCCCGAACAATTTGCCGATCGGCAGCCAGTACGCGGCACTGCCTCCCAACGCCCGACACATGACGGTGAACGGTGCCCAGTACTACCAGAGTGGGCCGAACTGGTACAAGCCCTACTTCGGGTCGAGCGGCGTGTATTACGAAGTGGTGCTGGCGCCGTAAGCGCCATGCCCTATCTCGCGTAGTTGCGGGCCGTTCGACGATCCTTTTCCTCTCCGCAGAAAACGATGCGCGTGCTATTGGTCGAAGACGACCCGATGATCGGCAAGAGCGTCCAGCAGGGCCTGCGCCAGGAGGGCACCAGCGTGGACTGGGTGCGCGACGGGCAGGCGGCCGAACTGGCGCTGACGACGATTCCCTACGAGCTGCTGCTCCTCGACCTCGGCCTGCCCGGCAGGTCCGGGCTGGAGGTTCTCGCCAGGCTGCGGCGTTCGGACAACGGCATTCCGGTGCTGATCATCACCGCCCGCGACGCCGTCACCGAGCGCATCAAGGGGCTCGACAGCGGTGCCGACGACTACCTGGTGAAACCCTTCGACCTCGACGAGCTGTCGGCGCGCATGCGCGCGCTGCTGCGCCGCCGTTCCGGTCGCGCCAGCCCGGTCATCGAACACGGCGATCTGCGCATGAATCCGGCAACTCACGAGCTCACTCAGGACGGCAAGCCGGTAGCGCTTTCGGCACGGGAATTCGCCCTCCTGCAGGCGCTGCTCGAACAACCGGGAGTGCCGCTGTCGCGGGCGAAACTCGAAGAGCGGCTGTACGGCTGGGGAGAAGAGATCGAAAGCAACGCCGTCGAGGTCTATATCCACTCGCTGCGGCGTAAGCTCGGAAGCGAGCGGATCAAGAACATCCGCGGTGTCGGCTACCTGGTGCCGGCTGGCCGATGACGTCGATCCGCCGCCAGTTGCTGCTGGCGCTCCTGTCGGTGATTACGCTGACCACGCTGCTCGGCGCGCTGGCCACCTACCGCACGGCGCGCGACGAGGCGAACGCGATGTTCGATTACCAGCTGCGCCAGCTGGCCCTGTCGTTCCGCGACCAGGTGTTCCAGGGCGGGCGGCCGCACGATTTCACGATCGACGGCGACGCGCAGGACTTCTCGATCCAGGTCTGGCGCCCGGACGGCACCCGCCTCTACCTGTCGCACCCGCGCAACGAACTGCCGGACCGGACGCCGCTGGGCTTCGCGACCATCGATACCGGCCATGGCAAGTGGCGTGTCTTCGGCATGCAGCAGCACGGCCAGACGATTCAGGTCGCGCAGCCGATGCATTCGCGCGACGAACTGGCGTTGGCCGCCGCCTTGCGTACCGTCGCCCCATTCCTGCTCATGCTGCCGGTTCTCGGAGTGCTGATCTGGGTCGTCGTCGGCCGCGGACTGCGCCCGCTCGACGCCGTCGCACGCGCGGTCAGCACGCGCACCGCGGTCGCCCTCGACCCGCTCCCGGAAAATCGGGTGCCGAGCGAAGTCGTGCCACTGGTACGCGCGCTGAACGAGCTGCTCGACCGGCTCCAGCACGCGCTGCAGGCGCAGCGCGAGTTCACTGCCGACGCCGCGCACGAACTGCGCACGCCGCTGGCGGCACTGAGTCTGCAGGTACAGCTTGCCGAGCGCGCACCGGATGCTGCCGCCCGCGCCGAGGCCTTCGGCGAATTGAAGGGCGGTTTGCAGCGCGCGACGCATTCGGTGCAACAACTGCTGACCCTGGCCCGCCAGGAACCGGGCAGCGGAGAACGTGCGACCAGCGCGGTACACCTTGGCGATCTCGTGGCGACGGTGATCGCCGCGCAGCTGGCGCTGGCCGAAGCGAAGGGAATCGATCTCGGCGCCGCGCCCGGCACCGACAATGATGTTATTCGCGGCGACCAGGAAGCGCTGCGCATCCTGATCACCAACCTGGTCGGCAACGCCATTCGCTATACCCCGGCCGGCGGTCGCGTCGACGTTACCGTCGGTGACGATGACGGCGTGTTCATCGAAGTCAGTGACTCCGGCCCTGGCATTCCCGCCGCCGACCGGCAACGCGTCTTCGACCGCTTCTATCGCCGCGCACAAAGCGAAGAAGCGGGCAGCGGCCTGGGGCTGGCCATCGTCAAGACCATCGCTGAACGGCACCAGGCGACGGTGCACCTCGGCGAAGCCCGGCTCGGCGGCTTGTGCGCACGCGTTCAATTCGACCGCTCAGCCTCCGCCACCAATTCGTCCACCACTCCGACCCGCACTTCGTTTTAAGTCAGTCTTAAGTCATGGCCGTCTATCGTACGTTGCACCGGAAGCGATGCGCTTCCTCGATGAAACGAAAGAGGAGATCACCATGCAAGCAACGACCTTCAAACGCAGTCTGCTGGCTGCGGCACTGATCGCCGCCGTCGGCGTCGGCTACGCCAAGCTGGGCGGCGACGTCATCCGCCCGGCCGACGCCGTTGCCGCTCTTGCGGCGCCGAGCGCAGCGCCGCTGGCCAATCCTGCCGTCGGGCTGCCCGATTTCCGGGCAATCGTCGAGCACAGTGGCCCGGCGGTGGTCAATATCAGCGCCGTCGGAGCGTCGAAAACGGCGTACTCAGGCGGCGACCGGGATGAACGCGTCCCCGAGCTTTTCCGCCACTTCGGCATTCCGATGCCCGACGGCGGAGCCCCCTCGCGCGGCATGGGCTCGGGCTTCATCGTCAGCGCCGACGGGCTGATTCTGACCAACGCCCACGTCGTCAGCGATGCCGACGAGGTCACCGTCAAGCTGACCGACAAGCGCGAATTCAAGGCCAGGGTCGTCGGCCTCGACAAGCTCACCGACATCGCCGTGCTGCGTATCGCCGCCAAGAACCTGCCGGTCGTTCGCCTCGGCAGTCCGGGCAGCGCCCAGGTCGGCGAATGGGTCGTCGCCATCGGCTCACCGTTCGGCTTCGAGAACAGCGTCACCGCCGGCATCGTCTCGGCCAAGGGCCGCTCGCTGGCCAGCGACAGCTACGTGCCGTTCATCCAGACCGACGTGGCGGTCAACCCGGGCAACTCGGGCGGACCCCTGATCAACCTGAACGGCGAAGTGATCGGTATCAACTCGCAGATCTACAGTCGCAACGGCGGTTATCAGGGCGTGTCGTTCGCCATCCCCATCGATGTGGCGATGAACATTCAGGAGCAGTTGCTGAAGAACGGCAAGGTCAGTCACGGGCGCCTCGGCGTCACCATCCAGGAAGTCTCGCAGTCGCTGGCCGAGTCCTTCGGCTTGAAGAACACCGCCGGCGCGCTGATCAGTTCGGTCGAGAAAGGCAGCCCGGCGGCGGCCGCCGGTCTCGAAGCGGGCGATATCATTCTCAAACTGGACGCCACGGAAATCGGCAGCTCGGCCGAGCTGCCACCCCTGGTGGCGGCGATCAAACCGGGAACGCAGATCGCGCTGCAGGTCTGGCGCAAGGGTGGCACGCGCGATATTGCGCTGTCGGTCGGCGAAATCCCCACGCAGGCGCAAGCGGCGGCAAGCGGCGGCGAAGCCGACAATCCTCGCCTTGGTCTGGCACTGCGTCCGTTGAGCCCGCAGGAGCAGCAGGCAAGCGGCATGGCCGGCGGTCTGCTCGTCGAGAACGTCAGCGGCCCAGCCGCCAAGGCCGGCATCCGGCGGGGCGACATCGTCCTGTCGCTCAACGGCCAGGAGGTGCGCGACGTCGCCCAGCTGCGTGCGCTGCTCGACAGGTCCGGCAGGAAGGTCGCCCTGCTCATCGAACGCGACGACGCGAAGATTTTCGTTCCGGTCGACATCGGTTGAGCCCGTCTCGGCGCCGTCAGGCTGCAGGTGGGGTGATCGCGCCGTCTGCAGCGCCCGCCATTTCTCGCCAGGAAGCCCGCCAATGATCGACGCCCTGTTCGACCTTCTCGGCACCTTCTATCAAAGCGGCGACTTCGCGCAGGCCGAATGGATCGCACGCAGCATTTTGCAGGCGATCCCGGACGATATCGTGTCGCTGCAGTTTCTTGGTCTCGTCTATTATCGGACCGACCGTCGCAGCCAGGCGCTGCAGGCGTTCAGCGCCGCCGATCCGGACGCGCCAGCGGCTCCGCCGGTCGCCGGCGGGCCGGATCTGCTGGCCTCGGCGCAGTGCCTGCGCGCAGCGAGCGGCCACGGCTCGGCACTGGCGGGCGCCTGGTACGACCTCGGCCTGCTGCTCTTCCGCCTGGGACGCGACCGGCAGGCGCTCGGCGCGCTACAGGCCGCGCTTTGCGCACGCCCGGACTATCAGGCGGCGAAGGCGGCGGTCGCGCGAATCGCCGGATTTTCTGCCCACCGACGAGTGCGGGCCAAGCGGCGAGAACTGGCGCCACCGGTGGACAACAGGTTCGCCGGCAGCCAGCAGGAATAGCGGCAGCCGCAGGGTCAACGCCGCGTGCAGCGAGCACAGCCGTGCTTGCCGACGGCGACGAAGAGTGGAATCATGCACCGGTGAAGGTCCCTCGCCCCATGGGCACATCCCCCACCAAGGTCATCATCGTCGCCGACTCGGTGCTGGTGCGCCAGTTCGTCGCCCAGGCGCTCGCCGGCGAAGCGGGGATCCAGGTCATCGGCAGCGCCGCCGATCCGCTGCTTGCCCTGGAGAAAATGCGCCGGCAATGGCCGGAAGTGCTGGTGCTGGACGTCGAGACGCCACGCCTGGACAGCCTCTCGTTCATGCGCAAGGTGCTCGCCGAGCGAGCGACGGCCATCGTCATCTGCTCGTCGCTGGCCAAGCGGCAGGGGCCAGCGACGCGGGCAGCGCTGGCAGCCGGCGCCGTCGGCAGCTTCTGCACGCCGGCGATCGGCGTGCAGCCCGCCGCCGGACATTACGCCGAGGCCATCGTGCGCGCGGTGCGCGCCGCTGCGCAAACCTGCCTGCCACTGCAAAAGCGCCCGACACCAGCACTAACCAACGATCTGCTGCGCCCGAAGAACTCGGCCGACGTCATGCTTGCCGCCGGTGCGGCGACCGCCAGCGCCGGGAGTACCGAGCGCATCGTGGCCATCGGCGCGTCGACCGGCGGCACGCAGGCGCTGGAGTTCGTTCTGGGCCGACTGCCGACAAGCTGCCCGGGAATGGTCATCGTCCAGCATATGCCGGAGCGCTTCACCGCGATGCTCGCCCAGCGCCTCAACGAGATGTGCCAGATCGAAGTGCGCGAGGCAGGCCACGGCGACCGAGTCGTCGCCGGCCGGGCGCTGATTGCGCCCGGCAACAGGCACATGATGCTCAGACGCAGCGGCACCCATTATCTGGTCGACGTCGTCGACGGACCGCTGGTCAACCGCCACAAGCCATCGGTCGACGTGCTTTTCCGCTCGGTGGCCAGGTTCGCCGGTGGCAACGCGCTGGGCATCATCATGACCGGCATGGGAGACGATGGCGCTCGCAGCCTCAAGGAAATGCGCGACGCGGGCGCCCGGACGATCGCCCAGGACGAAGCGAGTTGCGTCGTCTTCGGAATGCCCAAGGAAGCCGTCAGGCACGGTGGTGCCGAGCAGGTCATGGCTCTCGAACGGATCCCCGGCGCCCTGCTCGCCTTCGGCCGCAACAGCACGCTGCTCGGCGTTTCCTGAAAGGCGCCTGGCGGCAGCCGCTTCGCCACGCGGGCTACCGCCGGCGAAAGGCCGGGGTATGGCAGCCGGCGTGTTGCGCAGCGAGTGGCGAGGGTGAGGTGTCGTCGGCTGCACATCGTGTTCACTCGCACGCGGCCATCGCGTATCCTCCGCCAATGGGGATTCTTGGAGTCATCGCGGCGTCGGAGCCGCATACCGCCGAAGCCGGCGCCTGCCTTCTGCGCCGGGGCGGCAACGCGGTCGATGCCATCGTCGCCGCCAAGCTCGCGGCGACCGTCACCGAACTGCCGCTGACCTCGCTGGGAGGCGGCGGCGCGTGCATCTGGGGCGACGCCGACGATGGCTACAAGGTCCTCGACTTCTTCGCAGCAACACCGGGGCGCGGCCTCGCCAGCCCGCCGCGCCTCGACTTCGCGCCGGTGACGGTCGATTTCGGACGCACGACGCAGGTTTTCCATGTCGGCAGGGCGGCAGCGGCTGTCCCCGGGGAACTGGTCGGACTGCTCGAGCTGCACCGTCGCGCCGGCCGCGTACCGCTGCGCGAAGTCGTCGCGCCGGCGGTCGCCTGGGCGCGTGACGGCTTCACGGTCAGCCCGCAGATAGCGATGATCATTTCACTCGTCGCGCCGATCGCCCGCCGCTCGCCGACCGTGGCCAACCTGTTCTTCCCGCGCGGAGTCCTGCCGCAAGCAGGCGATCGCCTGAGCAACCCGGATCTCGGCGACTTCCTCTACGCGCTTGGCGAGGGCGACACGGACACCCACGTCGCCCGCTACTGGGCGGCGCTGGTCGCCAACTTCGGCCCGGCGCAAGGCGGACTGATCACCGCCGAGGACGTGGCGGCGTACGCGCCGGTGATCCGTGCACCGCTGCGCGTCGGCTTTGGCCCGTACACGGTGCTCACCAACCCGCCGCCGGCGGCCGGAGGCGGCCTGATCGGCGCCGGCCTGCGTATCGCCGAGCGACTCGGTCTCGGCGAAGAGGAATTCCTGTCGCGCGAGCAGCAGCTGAAGATGGCGGCGCTGCTGGCGACGGTATCGGAAATCCGCCAGGCGGGTTATGACCACCGCCTCTACGCCGACCCGGGATCGATTCTCGATCTCGCCGCCGGCGACGGCATTCCCGCCTGGGGTGCGCGAACACAAACGCTGATTGCCGAGAACCAACTCGGCGCGACGACCCACATCTCGGTCATCGACGCCGACCGCATGGCCGCGGCGATGACCACCAGCAATGGTGAGGGTTGTGGCGAAGCCCTGCCCGGACTCGGTATCCACGTCAACAACTTCCTCGGCGAGGACGACATCAACCCCAGCGGTTTCCATCACCGGGCAGCGGGAACCTGGATGAGCACGATGATGTCCCCGACGATCGTCGTCGCCGGCGAACGGCCATGCTTCGCGCTCGGCAGCGGCGGCTCAAATCGGATTCGTAGCGCCATCCTGCAATCGCTGCTCAACCTGCTGGCCTATCGCCGCCCGCTCAAGGAGGCGGTGAACGCGCCGCGCCTGCACGTCGAAGGGGCCAGATTGTGGTTTGAAAGTCACGGCCTCGGTGCCGGGGCCGCCGACGCCCTGCAGGCGGCATGGCCGGCAGCGACCCGCTTCGACGAGGCGAGCCTGTTCTTCGGTGGCGTCAACTGCGTCGCCAGCGGTCATGGGCACCTCTATGGCGCGGGTGACCGCCGGCGTGGCGGCGTCGTGGTGGTCACCGAACAGTAGCGTGCACGCACGCTCGCTGCCGGCGACGCCCCGCGTCTCGGGCTCCATGGTTTCGCTGCCGCGGTATCGATTTCCGGCCGGAACCCGACGCTTTAGAAGCTGTAGCGCAGCTCCGAATAGACCCGGTCGCTGTCGTCATAGCGGCCGAAGAATCCCAGCGGCGGGCCGTTGAAGATATCGACGCCGACCGCCAGGTCCCAGTTCTTCTCGAAGTTCCAGCTGACCCGCGGGCGCAACATCCAGTCGTTGCGGTTGAGGCTGGAAATCCATAGCGCCTGCGCCTCGAACCTGTCGCCGAACTTGCGGTTCACCAGCAGGCTGTAGCCGTTCTCGTTGGCCGACTCGATGATATCCGGGCTGTGGTCGAAGAAATGACTCTGGAAGACCTGGACGTTGACCCGGGTGTCGGTAATCTGGGAAAAGTCCAGGCCGAGCACCCAAGTGAGCGTGTTCTGCGCGACCAGTCCATCGGGGGTCGTCAGATTTGTTGACTGATACTTCTGGCCGCTGGTGTAGACCGCTTCGCCCTTGAGAACCGTCGAACCAAGGTCTTTGGCAAAGGTCGTTCCGTACTGGTCGATGCGCTCGTGCCGCGCCTGATACTCCACCGTCGGCTGCGCTCCGGCAATGATCTGCCGGTAGAAGGTCGGCGCGACGCTCATGCTGCTGTAGGCAAATGCCGCCACATCCCAGCCGTTCTGGAGAACGGAAAGGCGCAGGCCATAGTTGGTGTTCTCGAGGTTTTGCGTCGGAATCTTCTCGTTGCGAAAAGTGGCCTGGCCATAGGGTATCAGCGTGTAGTCGTAGAACTGCGCCCCCGGCTTGCCGATGTTGTCGTAGCTGGCCACCGGGATCCAGATCGCCTCGGCGTGAAAGTCGCCCTTGAAGTACTCGGCCCGTGCAGCCCACTGCGGAATGCGCAGGATGTCGAACTCGGGGAGCACGAAATGCCGCATATCCTTGGCCGAAACGACATCGCCGAACAACAGACCGACCATCTCGCCCCAGATGATGTGCTGCCGACCGAGACGGAAATCCCAGTCGCCGGCGCCGATATCGATGTAGTTCTCGCGCAACATCGCATTCAGGGTTTGATTGTCGTTCACCGCCTGCGGGTAAAAATCACTCATCGGATAAACGGCGTCGAAGTCCACGCGCGCGCCCAGATGCCACTTGACGCCACTGCCGAAATCGCCCTGCGCACTGACATCGGCACGTGTCATCGCCTCCGACCAGTGCGCCGGCCCGGGCGTGGTGTAGGCCATGACGTTCTGGATGAAGCCGCGGTAGCGAACCGGGCGCGACGCCGACTGGGCAACAGCCTGCGCCGCCTTTCCTTTCGGCAGGGCATCGTCGCCGTCGCCGAACAGGGCATCGCGGCTAAGCGGCAGTTCGTCGGCGGGCGCAGCGACGGCTGGCGTATCGGTCCCAAACAGGGCGTCGCGACTGAGCGGCGGTTCGCTTGCCGGGGCGGCGGCTGGAGCGGCGACCGGCTTTGCGGCGGGCTTCGCAGCCGGCTCGTCGGTGCCGAACAGCGAATCCCGGCTCAGCGGCAGATCGTCCGACTTGGCGGCGAGCTGAAACGGCACCCGCTCTGGCGTGGCGGCGAGGAGGGCATCGCCAGCAGCGCGCCCGGCGTGATCCGCCGGCTGGGCCAGAAGCGACAGCGGCAAGCTCGCCAGAAGCAGGGCGAGAACGGTCAGAGGCTGCTTATTTCTGATCTGCATTGCGGTTTTCCCCGTTGCTATCCGGCGCCTCGATCGGCGCGCTGTCCTGCTTCTCGTCGTCATTGACTGCCGGCTCCTCGTTAGCCAGCGCACTCGCCGGCTCGTCGACAACGGCTTCCGTCGGACGGTGACGCGCCAGCGACCACTTGCCACTCGAACGCTTCCCGAGCAGGGCGATCTCGCCATCCTCGACGCGGACCAGACGGTCGGCCTTGGCGATCACCCGCCTGTCGTGGGTAGAGAAGATGAAAGTCGTCTTGAGCTTGCGATTGATCCTCTTCATCAGAAGAAGGATTTCCTCACCGGTCTTGTGATCGAGGTTGGCGGTCGGTTCGTCGGCGAGGACGATGGCCGGCTTGATCACCAGGGCCCGGGCGATGGCCACGCGCTGCCGCTGACCGCCGCTCAGCTGGTTCGGACGGTGACTGGCAAACTTCGCCAGGCCAACGATATCGAGAAAGTACGCCACCCGCTCGCGCCGTTCGGCAACCGACATATCGCGGCGGTGAAGCAGCGGATACTCGACGTTTTCAGCCGCCGACAGCACGGGCAGCAAATTGAACGTCTGAAAAATGAAACCGATGGTCCGCGCGCGAAGATCGGCGAGCTGGTTCGGCGTCCGGCCGCTGACGTCCTTCTCGTTGATGTAGATCTTGCCGCTGCTTGGGGTGTCGATGCAGCCGATCAGGTTGAGCAAAGTTGTCTTGCCGCTGCCCGACGGACCCGCAATTGCCAGAAACACTCCCGGGTCGAAGGCCAGCGTGATGTCCTTGAGCGCTTGGACTTTCTGCTCGCCGAGTTGATAATCCTTGTAAACGTGGTCGATGCGGACAACTTTCATGCGGTGGCACTTCCTGCCAACCGACTGAACGGCCAGCACAATGAGGTGAAAACGATGGAAAGCATGACGATCCGCCATTCTGGTGTCAAGACTGCCTTGGCGCTTCTCCTGCTGACTTTCTCCGCCTGGAGCGCGGCAGCGCCGGCGGCAACGCCCGCGCAGGAAGATCCCGGCAACGAGGCCATGGCCCGGATGATCGTCCAGAAAGCCGACGAGGTTCGCTTCCCCGCCGACAGCTTTCAGGTCGACGTCGCAATCACCACGACCACCAACGGCGACAACCCCGACGTGCATAAGTATCGGGTGCTGTCCAAGGGCAACACCAACAGCGTGGTGATGGTCACCGAACCGGCATCCGAGCGCGGTCAGATCATCCTGATGAAAGGCCGCGACCTGTGGATCTTCATGCCTGAAGTCTCGCAGCCAATTCGCCTCGCCCTCTCGCAACGGCTGACCGGACAGGTGGCCAACGGCGACCTGGCACGGGCCAATTTCGCCGCCGACTACAACCCGAAGCTTCTGCGCAGCGAGAAGATCGGCGACGACAGCTATTTCGTGCTTGAACTGATCGGGGTCGACCGCGGCGTCACTTACCAGCGGGTGCTTTACTGGGTCCGGGAAAAGGACTCCTGGCCGTACCGCGCGGAGTTCTATTCGCTCTCCAACCGCCTGCTGAAAACCTGCAAGTACGAGAACTACCAGACCATGGAAGGCAGGAAGCGCCCGACTCGACTGGTCATGGAAGATGCGCTGCGCGGCGGCGAGCAGTCGGTCCTGGAATACGGCAGCATGAAGCTGCGCGATCTTCCGGACAAGATCTTCACCAAGGATTACCTCAAGAAACTCGACTGACGTGGCGCCCGCCAAGGGTGCGAGCCCCGCACTTCGTAGTAGTATGCGCAGGTCGTGCCGGCAGCTCGCCGGCCAGACAGACAACACCACAAGGGCGGCGGATGTTTCTTTCCAACTTGACAGAACTGACCATGAGCCAGGGCTACCGGCGGTTCTTCAGGGTCGTGCCGGCGCTGACCGACGAGCTGCGCGCCGAAAACTACCGCATCCGGCACCAGGTTTATTGCCAGGAGCTGGGTTACGAGCCGCTGCGCCCCGAGGGTCTCGAAGCCGACGCCTACGACAAGCAGTCGCTGCACTGCCTGGTGCAATCGGTTTCGACGGGGGACTTCGTCGGCTGCGCTCGCCTCGTGCTGATCGATCCGGAACTTGCCCAGGAGGCCAGGCTACCGCTGGAGATCAGCTGCGCGGAAACGCTGGACCGCTCGATCGTCGATCCGCTGGCGCTGGACCGATCACGCATTGCGGAAATCTCTCGCCTGGCGGTGATCGGCAGCTACCGCCGCCGGCCGGGCGAGAAGGAAAGACCCATCTCGATCTCGGAGGAGGACTTCGGCACTGCCAAGCAGCCGCGCCAACCCTACCTCGCTCTGGCGGTCTATCTTTGCCTGATTTCGCTGGCTCGCAGCTACGGAATCACCACCCTGTTCGTCCTCACCGAGCCGCGTCTGGCGTCGAACCTGACGCGCCTGGGCGTCAATGTCGAACAGATTGGCGGCGCGATAGAACACCGCGGCACCCGCGCTCCCTCGATGCTGTCGGTCGATGAAATCATCGACGGCATGAACTTCGTCGTCCGTGCGCTCTTCGAAGTCGTTTCACGCGAGGTCCAGGAAGGTATCGACGCTGCCGGCGAGAACGCTGTTCGCGCCGGGCACAACCCGTTTTCCTAGCCCCCAGGACAATGCGCGCGCTTTCCCGCCACTCTTCTGCCGCAAGGACACCGTTTCGCATCCTCGCTCACGACGATGTATAGCTTGCCGGAGCCCGTCCGCCACGCCATCGAGTCGGGACGCGCCCCTTCGCCGCCACAGGTCCTGCTGCGCCTGCTGCAGATGGTCGACGACGACAGCACGACGATGGCCAAGCTGGCGGGCCTCGTCGAACAGGATCCCGGTTTGTGTACGCGCGTGCTGACGGCCGCCAATTCACCCGCCATTCGCCGCGGCACGCAGCTGCGCAGTATCGAAAACTGCCTGATCGCGCTCGGAACCAGGCTGGTGCGTTCGATCGCCACCTGCCTGTCGGTGCAGAACCTGTTCGACGAACGCGCCGGCACCCGGTCGGTCGACCTCTCCGCCTTCTGGACGCACTCGCTGCTCGTCGCCGAACTGTCGCGAAGCCTGGCTGCGGCCAGCGGCTACCAGCGACCGGACGAGGCCTACCTGGCGGGACTCCTGCACGACGTCGGCGAGCTCATTCTGCTCTCGGCACTTGGCGACCCTTATTTGCAGCTGCTTGCCACCTGCCCCAGCGAAGCCGAACTTTCCGCTCGGGAAAGCGCGCAGTTCGGCGTTCATCACGGCGAAATTGGCACCTGGCTGGCCGACCAGTGGCATCTCGATTCGCCATTCGCCGACGGCATCCTCTTCCACCATCTGCCCGCCGAGCAGATCGTCACCGCCGCCGGGCTCCCGCAGCTGGTGTGGCTGGCGCACGCGCTGGTCTCCTGCGACGAGATTCCGCACGGACTGGCAGCCCTCGCCGAGCAGATGCTGGGCAACGGTAGCAGCGCTCGCCTGACCGGCCTGCGCGACCAAGCCGAACAGCGGATGTGCATCATCGCCGACGCCATCGGCATCGCCCCCCCGGAAAGAGCAGCTGCCGGCGGCAGTTCGAACGGCATGCCGCGGGTGCTTGGCGCTCGTCGCTGCTGCGAACACGACGCCCACGAGCAGATCGCCGCGATCATCGGTGAGCGGGCACTGATGGCTCCCTTGCAGGAGGATCTCTGCAGCCTCGAGAGCGACGCCGAAGTCCTCCTCTCGCTACGCGAATCGGCACGCATCCTGTTTGACCTCAACCACCTCGCCTTCCTGCTCTGCGAGCCGCAGGGCGGCCAGCTCACGGGCAAAGGCGTTGCCGCACAGCCGGCGATCTTTGGCCAGGTCAACATCCTCGCCGAGGCGCATCGCAGCCTCGCCGCCGCGGCCGCGATCAGCGGCCTGATCTGCTCGACCTACGACCGCGGTGCGCCGCCCGCGAATTCGCTGATCGACATCCAGTTTGCCCGAGCGCTGTCAAGCGCCGGCCTGGTGTGCATTCCGATGATCGGCCGCGGGCGGACGATCGGGGTGATCGTCGCCGGGCTGAGCGCCGGTCAGCACACCCGCCTGACGCGCCGCCTGCCCTGCGTGGCGAATTTCGGACGCATCGCCGGCGTCACCCTGGAAAGCTGGCGCAACGCACAGGACCTTCGCCAGGAAGCCGACGAAGCGGTGTCGGCGCGCTTCACTCGCCACGCCCGACGCGTGGTTCACGAAGCGGGCAACCCGCTGACGATCATCAAGGGCTACCTGCGCATACTCGACGGCAAGCTGCCGGCGGGAGCAGGCGTGCACCACGAACTCAAGGTGCTCAGCGAAGAGATCGACCGTGTGGCCAGCATCGTGCGGCGGATGAGCGAAGTTCCCGCAGGCGGCAGCACCGACAAGGCAGTCGATGTCTGCGAGCTGGTGCGCGAGCTGCTGCAGCTCTACCGCGAAACACTTTTCGATGCGCGCGGAATCGGTATCGAAACCTCCCTGCCCCTGCGCCCGGTGCGCATCGCCGCCGATCGTGGCAGCATCAAGCAAATCCTGGTCAACCTCTGGAAGAATGCTTCCGAAGCGCTCTCACCCGGGCAGCGGGTCAAGCTTTCGCTGAGTGAAGACATCCTTCACCAGGGACAGCCGGTTTGCGAATTGCGAATCGAGGACAACGGTCCCGGCATGAGCGCAATGGCGATGAGCGCGCTGCACCGCGCCGCCGAAGGTCGGCTCGGGGCGACGCGTGGCATCGGTCTGTCGATCGTTGGCGCGCTTGCCCACCGCCTTGGAATTCCCGTCTCGTGCCGCAGCAAGGCCGGCCAGGGGACCATGATTTCACTGCTGTTGCCAACACCGGGCCGCGTAGAGTGCCGGAGCGACGGCGAAGCCAAACCCAACTAAACGAGAAGAGCGCGTCGCCGAACACCCGTCAGGAGGAACGATGAAGGCCATAGCAAACGTCGATTTTTCGCCGCAGGTTCCGGACCAGCCGGAAACCAGCTGCATCCTGATCGTCGACGATGAGGAGCGAATCCGCGCGGCTTATCGACAACTGCTCGCGGCACCAGGGCGGAGCATCGAGGAATGTGCCACGGGGGGGGAAGCGATTGACCGCCTCGACCGCCGCGACGTCGACATCCTGATCCTGGACCTCAATCTGCCCGACGTCCATGGACTGGAAATCATGGAATGGATGGTTCAAAAGCACGTTCCGACGGCGGTGCTGGTCTTCAGTGGTGACGAATCGATCGATTCGGCAATCCGCGCGCTGCGCCACGGCGCTTTCGAATTCATCCGCAAGCACGGCAACGCGCAGGAGCTCATCGACGCCGTCGAGCGCCTGCAGAGCCGCCGCCGGATCGAACGCGAACACGCGATGATGACCGTCCAGCTCGAAAACTCCGAGCGCCTGCACCGCTTTCTCGTCGAGCAGTCGCCGGACATCATCTACACCCTCGACCGCGACGGCCGTTTCATCTTCATCAATGGCCGCGTCGAAGCACTGCTCGGTTACTCGCGCGGTGAACTGCTCGGCAAGCACTACTCGCTGATCGTTCATCCCGACGACCTGGAGCACGCCCGTTTCGCGTTCAACGAGCGTCGCATCGGCGATCGCGCGAGCACCAATGTCGAAATCCGGCTGCAAACCAAGACCCAGGGCGTCCGCCACTTCGAGAATCGGACCATCGTCACCATTCTCAGCGCGCAAGGCCTCTACGACACCACCGACGGGCCAGCCACGCAGCACTTCATGGGTACCTCGGGCGTTGCCCGCGACATCACCGACCGCAAGAAAGCCGAGGAAACGATCGCCTTCCAGGCCTTTCACGATCTGCTCACCGGGCTGCCCAACCGGATCCTGTTCAAGGACCGGCTGGGAGTCGCCCTGACGCAGGCGAAAAGAAAAGGCAAACGGCTTGGCGTGATGTTCATCGACATCGACCGTTTCAAGCTGATCAACGACAGCTACGGTCATCACGAAGGCGACGAGCTGCTCAAGCGCTTTGCCGAGCGGGCGCGCAGCTGCCTGCGCTCGGGCGACACCCTGGCCCGCCAGGGGGGCGATGAATTCACCGTCCTGTTGCCCGATCTGAGCAGCGCGGAGGACGCGGCGGTGATCGCCGAGAAGCTGCTCGCCGAGCTGAAACTTCCCTTCAAGATCGCCGGACTGGATTTCTTTGCCACGGTCAGCGTCGGCATCTCGCTTTACCCGGACGACGGCGAAAGTGCCGAACTGCTGATCCGCAACGCCGATATCGCGATGTACCAGATCAAGGGCCGCGGCAAGAACGGCTACCTCCAGTTCACGCCGGAAATGCACAGTGGCCACAGCCTGCGCATCACGCTCGAGAGTGACCTGCGCCTGGCGCTGGAAAGCGGCGGCGATCAGTTCGAACTTCACTATCAGCCACAGGTCAGCCATCGCGACGCGCGCACCGTCGGCATGGAAGCGCTGATCCGCTGGCACCACCCGCGACTCGGCCTGATGACGCCGGACACCTTCATTCCCCTGGCCGAGGAAACCGGCATGATCGTGGCCCTCGGCGAATGGGTACTCGAACGCGCGCTGAGCCAGCTCGCCGACTGGCGCGACAAGGGCTTTACCGGTCTGCAGCTGGCCATCAACCTGTCGCCCAAGGAATTCGACCGCGCCGACCTGCCCGAACGACTGCTGCGCCGTCTCGAAGCCTACGCCATCCCTCCTGATGCGCTCGACGTCGAGATTACCGAGAATCTGTTGATGAAGGACGCCGAGAAGAACATCGACATGGTCAAGCAACTGCGCAACAGTGGCCTGCGAATTTCGATCGACGACTTCGGCACCCGCTATTCGTCACTCAACTACCTGCGCCGCTTCCCGATCAACAGCATCAAGATCGACCAGTCGTTCGTCCGTGACCTGAACGCCGGCAACAGCAACTCGACGTCGATCATTCACGCGATTTCCTGCATCGCCCGCAGCTTCGGCTTGCGCATCCTCGCCGAAGGCGTCGAAACCGAAGCGCAGCGGCAGTTGCTCAGCGGCCTGGCGTGTGACGACATGCAGGGCTACCTGTTCAGCCAGCCGCTGCCGGCCGCCGAATTCGAAGCCTTCCTGACCGGCAGCGCCTTCCCGTCGCGCACGACCGTCAACTAGCCCACCGGCAAGCCCCGCGAGCGCAAATCACGGGCTGACCTGCGGCACGAGTGTCAACTCATGCTGCGTCGCTTGCGGCAAAAATGGCGTCGCTTCGCCTTTCACCCACGCTTCGTGCCCGGCCAGGTAGTAGGGAGAAAGCGGGTGCCCGCTCTGCCCCCCGGGCATATGAAAGATCGCGCGCTCTTCATGGCCGGGAGAAACGACCATGCGTTGCGAGGAGCCGAACGAAGGCGCCGCAACTCGCGGCATGTTGGCATCGCCATCGACAGCTTCGACCGGCGCGTTCAGGAAGCTGCCGACCAACGGAATGAAGCGACTCAGCGGGTGCTCGATCGCCGCCGTGTTGCGCGCACCCCAGGTGAGTTCCGCCAGCCGTTCCTTGTTGTCCGCCCCCAGGGAAAGCAACGTCGCCTTCAAGACCTCGCGCTCGAAGTCGCCCCACGAAGCAAACGGTGCCGGCAGGAGATGCGCGGGCTTTTTCTCGATCACCTCCCAGAGCACGCCCTCCCACTGGTTCGAGAGCGAGCCGATCTTGAGGTCGGGCTGTGCGGCATAGGCGGCAGACAGCCAGGCCGTGAACAGCGTGTCACGCAGCATGTAGCGATAGGCCCTGACGACGCGATAGGCCACCGAGTCACGACGCGCACGCAAGGCTTCTTCGGATTTCAATCGAACCAGCAAGGCCTTCCCCACGTCGTCCTGCAGAACGCTTTCGTCGGCCAGCAAACGTTCCAGATGTTCCTTCCAGCGCGCCAGAAACAAGCCGCGGTCGTCAAGCGCAATGGCCAGCAGATCGTGCTCGGCAAAGGATTCGCGGGCGAACAAGTCGTCGCGAATCTGTCCGGCGCGCGCTCCCAGATCATAGCCGCCATCACCGATTCGCCTGAGCATCTCGCCCGAGGCGACGCGGTTGTTCGCCGTCCATAAGCGGCCGTCAGGCGGGTTCAGGAGCAGCGGATATTCATCCTCGGCGAGGTAGCCTTGCCACGAACACGATCCGTCGGCGAAGCTGACCGGTTCTTCGCCGTCACATCCGACACGCCTGGGAATGGCGCCGATGATCGTCCAGGCCAGATTGCCGCCACTGTCGACGAGCAGGACGTTTTGCGACGGCAGGCGCGCCTTGTTGGCAACGCGTATCGCGTCGGCGACGTTCTCCGTCGTCTCCAGGGCAAGAATTCCGAAGTCGATCGCCTGCGTGACGTCATGGGCCAGCCATTTGAAAACGAACTTCCGGCCATCAGCACCCGTCTCGGCGACCGGTCCCCAAATCGTCTTTTCAATGGCCAGACGCCGCGCTGGCGCACCTTTGACGTCGATCGTCTCGACGACCGTTTCCAGCGGGTATTCGCCGTTCGGCGTCAGGTAGCTTCCCGGGCGCGCCTGCTCGAGAATGATCACGTCACTGAAGTCGCCATAGCTGTTGGTATAACCCCAGGCGACCTTGCCGTTGCTGCCGACGACGACAAGTGGTGCTCCGGGCAAGGACACGCCGGTGACCTGGTGCCGGTAGCGACCGCCCGATGGCTCGTCTTCACCATAGCGAATCTGCATCCGAAACCAGATGTTCGGCACGCGCAGCTTCAAGTGCATGTCATTGTGCAGAATCGCCGATCCGTTGTCGCTCAGCTCACCCGAGACGGCCCAGCTATTACTCCCCGGGAATACCGGCTCCAGACGGTCGTTGTTTTTCAGCGGCAGTTCCAGCCTTGCCGACCAGTTCGCCAGGCTTGATTCCTCGGGAATCGAAGGCGGCAACAGCGGCTTGCCCCATAGTGGTGCGTCCCATTCCGAGCCCTTGGCTCGCAGGAAGGCGTAGAGCGATTCGGGAACGCGTTCTTTCACGTTCATCCGGGTCAACTTCTTTTCCGGCGTCGACGGCTGCAGCACCAGGTACATCGAGTACGCCGCCAGGATGCTGTCCTCGGCCGTCCAGGCGACGGGTTCGGCGTGCAGCAGCCAGTATTCGAAGGGCTTGGCAGCGAGACCGTGCAAGCCCGCGTTTACGCCGTCCACATAGGCGTGCAGAATCGCCGACTGGTCTTCGGCAAGCTGGCCAGCAATGACGCGGGCACGCGCGCGCAACTGGTGAATCCGAACGAGCTGGTCGGACTCCAGCGCCGCGCCGCCGAGCAGGGCCGACAACTCGCCGGCCGCCTGACGGCGCATCAAATCCATCTGGAAGAAGCGCTCCTGCGCATGCACGAAACCCATCGCCCTGGCCACGGCCGTGCGACTGTTCGCCGAAATGGCGACCATGCCGACCTCGTCCCGCGTGACGCTGACCTCCTCGTCCAACCCGGCAATCGCCACTACGCCATCGAGGACCGGCAGGCTGGCGCGCAGTTGCCAGTACGCCCAGGACAGCAACACTCCCGCCAGCAATACCGAGAGCAACGCCAGGCGAGCCGCCCACTTCCGGAGTTTTTGCATTGAACGGGGTTCTTGAGTTCGATCGATTGCCCAGTCTAGCGCTGTGCTGCATTTTTGAGGAGGCTTTTGGCGACTGCTGAAAGCAGGGCGAAAGCCCTGTGCTGGCCGAATTCCGCAGGGTCCATGCAGGGGCGGCTCTCGTCGCCACCCCTGGCGCTCAAGCCCCACCACATACCGTCATTGCGAGGAGGCGTAGCCGACGCGGCAATCCAGTTCCATTCTCTGACTACGGGTGCGCCACGTCAGCCCGGCGAAAAACAAGACCTCGGGATTGCCACGTCGGCGACGCCTCCTCGCAATGACGTGCGGGCTACTGTCCCTCGACGCTGCGAACAAGTGTGCCGTCAGGCCTACCTGGCACCCGCCGCAGCAGATTTTCTCCGTGCACCATTCCCGATGTCGTTGAGAGCCAGGCGGCCGGGCGGTTCGACGCCAGCGCGGGAATCCGGCCGCGTGGCGGATGAAACGACCTGCACGCTGCCCGCGTCCGATACCGGCGTCGCACACGGTCCCTGCAGCGACTCACTGGCGGGCGTTTTGTCGTTCCTTTGCGGGCAAACCGCTTTCTGTTTCACCGGTTGGCAGCGCCGATCGGAGAACTCAACCCGGCCATCGACCTCGCACCTGAACAGCGAACCGGCGACAGCCGGCTGGCAGATCTGCAAACCGAGAAGAACCACAAGCATGCTCTGCAATTTCATCGCCAACTCCCTCGTCCGTGTCCGCCCAATGCGACAATCTTTGCACGGCGCAGATATTGACTTGGTGTCGAAAGTCACAGGCAGGCGGCGATCTCCGGCTGCGGGCGAATTCAGCCTGCGCCAGGACGGCGGGAAACAGCAGCGCGCCGGCTTGCTCCACCGTGCACGTCTCGCGGCCTTTGCGCGCCCGCTCGCGGCGCGAAGGAAACGATTTCGATCACTGCCGCACTGCGCCACGACGCCCGCCGCGATCGCCCGCCAGGAAACGCAGCGTGGTCGCCGGCAGGTCGGCCCAGAGACCGACCAGGTCGGCCGTCGACAGGTGGGCACCGACGGCACGAGAGTCGGCCCAGGCCCAGGGACGCCACATGAGGCCCCGCAGAAACTGGGCAGCGCCGTGGCGGACGAGCACGCCATCCATCTCCGTCTGCCCGGAAACATCGGCGACCACACCCGACAGCGTCAACAGGGCCTTGCGAAAGAGCGCGATCTCTTCCGGAAAACGAACGGCCGAGGTCGCTGCCAGACTATCCATAAGCGACGTCATCCAGTCGAAGCCGGGAAAGCGGCCACAACGCACCTGCGCAATCGCTGCGCTGACCGCGACCTGCACACGGGTTTCGTCGCCAGGCTGGCCCAGCGCGGCGATTGCCGTGCACACGCGCGTCTCGTTGAGCGTCACGGCGCCCAGGACGAGTTGCACGACCGCCTCGCACTGCGCCTTGGTCAGCCGTGTGGTGAGTGCCCAGTCGATGATCGCCAGGCGTCCATCTGCGGTGGCCAACAGGTTGCCGGCGTGCGGGTCGGCATGAAACATCGCCCCCGCCTCGCCACTGCCCCAGAAGGGCTGGGCCAGCAAGGCCCTGGTGACCCGCTCGGCACGCTGGCACATTTCCCCGGCGGGCAGGTCCTGGTGGGTCACCTTGCAGCCATCGACCCTTTCCATCGCCGTGACCAGCGGCGTACAGAAAGGAAACAGCCGCGGGATGAGGATATCCGCTGCGCCTGCGTAGAGATCGGCAGCCTGCCGCAGGTGCTCCTGTTCCTGGTCCAGGCGGACTTCGTTGGCCAGCAGACGGGCGACCATTTCCAGCGTATTGCCGTAGTCGAGCACCGGCAGTCCGTGGTGAGCGCAGCGTTCTTCCAGAAACGTCCCGAGCAGCGGCCAGATGGCCAGTTCTTCCTCCAGCCTGTCCTGCACCCCCGGGCGCAGAAGCTTGAAGACGCCCCGCTGCGGCGCTTCGCCTTTCGCCTGGCGCCAGACGAAAGGCACGACGACGGCGACACTGCCCTCGGCGATCGTCTCCTGCCCGAGCTGCAGACCGGCGACAGTGCCCACCTCGCGATCGAGCAGCGAACGCAGCGCAGCCAGCGAATCGGTCGGCGCCAGTGTTTCGAGTTCCTGCAAACGCGCGCGCAAATCGGCCGACAGGCGCCGGTCGTGGGCCACCACCTGCCCCAGCTTGTGCAGGGTCGGGCAGAGACGGAACAGGCTGAGCACGCGCCGCTCGCGGCTGGCGGCAGTCGGCAGCGCAAGCTGTGCTGCAAGGATGGCTTGCTGACGCAGCGGGGAAAGGCGTTGCAGGAAGAACGACAAGCCGTCCGCGACCAGTGGCCGATACTGCGCGTAGTTCGCCGGCAACAATTCGGTGAGCTGCAGCAGCATTTCCAGCGGGCCGCTGTGCTGCTCGATTTTCGAGGGGAGGATCATGATGGAGATGGCCAGCGCACTGGCGGAACGGGAGGCTGATGAGCAGGGCGATGGGCCCATTGTAGACCGGATGGAGCAGCGCGTAAGCGGGCGCGCCGGCAGCGCGCTGGTCGCTATCATCACCGGGCATTTTCCGCTACTGTATCCCGCTCGTAAAACCAACCCCAGCAAGGAGTTACCAACATGATCGGATACGTGACCGTCGGTGTAAGCAACATGGACAAGGCGAAGGCGTTCTACAGCGAGCTGCTCGCCGACCTGGGCGCCAAGGTGTTGATGGACATGGGCCGCATCGCCTTCATCGGCAGCACGATGGACGCCCCGATGCTGAGCGTCTGCATCCCCTACGATGAAAACGACCCCAGCCCGGGCAACGGCAACATGATCGCCATCAACCCCGGCTCCAAGGAAAAAGTGGACGCGTTGTACCTCAAGGCGATCGCGCTGGGTGCCAGCTCCGAAGGCGAGCCCGGCCAGCGCGTTCCCGATGTCTTCTACGGCGCCTATATTCGCGACCCGGACGGCAACAAGATCGCTTTCTACGAGTTCGGCTAAGGCCGGGAACGCAGGCCGGTAAACTCCAGTCGCGCTCGATCGCTTCGTCGCCAAATCCGGGCCACCACTCCCCAGCCACCGTCATTGCGAGGAGGCGGGATACGGCGTTGGATGATCAGCCCTTCTTCCTTGTCCACTTGTCGAGATAGTACCTGACGCTCAGACGATCCCTTGGGCGTGGCTTGTAATGCGTCTTGTCCCGCTCGATTTCATCGTAGATATTGCGCGACGAGGTGTAGTAGTAGAGAGCGACCGACCTCCTGGTGATGTGTTCTGGCGTGCGCAACGGCTCCGGATGCCCGTGATTGCTGTCCTCGTCGGTGTTGAAGATGACGCAGCGATTGTAAACAGGCGAGACTCTCTTCAGGCAGGCCGTCATCTTCTGGTCCCAGAGTTCCAGATTGCCGCCGTACTCCTCCTGCCAGTTCTTGTTCAGATAGATGATGACGTTGATTCGGCGCACCAAGTGCAGCTTCTTGTTGATCCTGAAGTCGGCGTGTACGCCCAGCAAGCCGCCGGTCTTGGTCTCGTGCAGCCCACCACCATCGAAATAGGGGTCAGGGATGAGACCGTCTATGGTGGTCAGGTTTTCGAGGAACTGCAGCATGGCCGCCGAGTTGAAAGCGGAAAATATGTTTCTGAGAGTGGGATTGCACCGATTCGGGTTGATCTGCCGCTTGTGTAATCCCTTGTAGCCCCGCTCATAGAGCTTTTCGTCATTGGTCCGTTCAGCCGGGAAATTGGCGTGAATGCTGTCGATCACGTCGGCCGGCAAGAAATTATCGATCACCACATGGGGAAATGGCCCGGCCGCGGTATACGTGGCGGTCAGTTGGCGACCGAACGCGCTCGCTTCGTCAAGGTTGAAATCCAGTTCCTTGCCGAGGGTGATTGGCAGTGCTGCTACTGTAGAACTCATCGCCGCTCCAGAAGTCGATTGCAGATCGCGTGACTGCTCGCCATGCGGCTGCGCGTCGTCACACCAGCGGAAGAAGTATACGTGAGCGGGGGTTCGCCGGCGGCATCGCTTTCCACCCCCGACTCCCGACCGCCACCCTCAGCGCGCCGCCCTGCTACGCGCCTTCATCCAGCGCGAGCCTGACCGCGGCGACAATACGCCGCCGGCCGCGCGCGCGGCTGACGAGATTGGCCTCCTCGCCGGTGGAATCCAGCCATTCGACCAGGCGCGTCAGCGCATGACGCGTCGTCGTTGCGTCGCGGCAGTTGGCCAGGAAGACCATCTGGATCTTCTGCACCTTGTCGGCCACGTAGACGCCAAAGGGCGCGGCGACGATGGTCGCATCGGGAAAGCCCAGTTGCCGCATGGCCTGCGACTCGCTGACCGTCTTCAAACAGGCGACCAGATGCACGGGGCCGGCCAGCGACGGTGCCTCGCCGCTGGCGTCGTAGCCGTGATCCCTGAGAAAGGGTTGGCCGACCAGTTCGCGCGCGGCGGCGACACCAAAGGCGGCGGGCAGGCCGTGCACGATGGTGAGCAGGGATTCGTCCGCCAGCGGCCAGTCCCAGCCGCCGGCAACGGACGACAGAGGGCTCGCGCCCAGGTCGCGCAGTGCTTCGCCCAGCGCTTCTTCCATGGCCTGCTTGCGGGTGCCGAAATCGAGCCGGCTCCAGTCGAGGGCGGTGCCGTAGGCAAAACGCCCCTTGCGCGCTTCGCGGCCGCCCAGCTTGACCAGGCTGGCGACGGCCTCGCGCAGGGCTTCGAGACTGCGCGCGACGACATCGTCGGCGTTGCGCGCCTCCGGCGAGGTCGGGTTGAGTGTCTGGAAGTAGTCCTGGAAAGTCCTGTCGGCCTTCGTCTCGGCGGCCGATTTTCTGGCCGGGAACGTCACCTCGAGCACGCGAACGACCTTCAGCCTGGCCGGGCCGTTGTTCCAGACTTCCTGAAACTCGGCATGGCAGATACCGATCTCGCCACTTTTCGGTGCCCAGCCGGCTTCGCCCGTATATAGGGCCAGGACGATGTCGGCCTTGCGCACTTCTTCGAGCGAGCGGTTCCAGGCGGTATCGAGGTCGCCCTGCGACTGATCGGGCGCGTTGTCCGATATCCAGACCTCGAACAGCGCTTCACCGAGCAGCGGCTCGTCGCGCAGCCTGTCGTGCAGGCGCTTGCGCACGACGGTCATGCTTACTTGCTGCTCGCCGTCGGCGACCAGCGAGGAGCACCGGCTGGAAATCATGATGCGGATTCTCTTGAAATCGGCCATCGCGTTGCCCTCGATAAGCGCTGCACGCTACCTGCCGTGACGGTTTTCGGCCCGCCGGCACGCTGGCGTCGTCAGCAGTGCGGTGCCGCGACCAGCCGCCAACAACGCTCAGTTGGCCGCGCCGTGCTGATGAATGTGCACATCCCGCTGCGGAAAGGGGATGTTCAGCCCGGCGGCGTCAAAGCGTTTCTTGACCTGTTCGTGCAGATGAAAATGAACCGCCCAGTAGTCGCCTGAATTGACCCACGGGCGAACCACGAAATTGACGCTGCTGTCGCCGAGCGCGACGACTTCGATGGTCGGCGCGGGCTCCTTGAGGATGCGCTCGTCGCTGGCGACCAGCTCGTTGAGCACCCTGCGGACCTGGTCGAGATCGTCGCCATAGCTGCAACCGACGATCATGTCCAGCCGCCGGGTATCGTTGGCCGAGTAGTTGATGATCGTTCCGGCCATGATCTGGCTGTTGGGAACGAGGATTTTCTTGTTGTCGGGCGAGTGAATGATGGTCGTCAGAATCTGCACTTCCTTGACCGTCCCGGCGACCCCGGCAGCTTCGATGAAGTCGCCGACCTTGTAGGGGCGGAAGGCGACGATCAGGACACCGGATGCGAAGTTGGACAGCGAGCCTTGCAGCGCGAGGCCAACCGCCAGGCCAGCCGCGCCGAGAACGGCGAGCAGCGACGTCGTCTGCACGCCAAGAGCGCCAATGGCGGCGATGATCACCACCACCAGCAAAACGGCGCCAAGCATGTTGCAGAGAAACTTCTCGAGCGTATCCTCCATGCCCGTCTTCTGGAAAGCCTTGCGCGCGAAGTTGGTCACCGCCTTGGCCAGCCATCGGCCGACGATAAAGATCAGAATCGAGGCGATCACTTTCAGGCCGATCGACGTCCCCTGCTCGGTCACCAGGACAATCAGCTGGTCGACGTTGCTGTAATCAATGACTTGCGCAGCGGCTTTCTCGACCGCCGCGACCGCGTTTCTTTCCATGTCCGCTTCCTCCGATCCTTCGATTTCAAACCACTGGCTGGGCCATCGCCTGCCGCAGTTCCCCGCCTGGCCAGCGGCGACGGGGGAAAAGGGCTTAAATCTTGTCCGACCCTGCGCTCAGCGACTCAGCGCATCAAGCGCGGCGGCCAGGCTGTTCACGGTGCGCTCCGGGTCATGCAATTTATCGAGGCCGAACAGGCCAATGCGAAAACTGCGGAAATCGGCCGGCTCGTCGCATTGCATGGGCACACCGGCGGCGGCCTGCACGCCGATGGCGACGAACTTCTTGCCGGACTGGATATCCGCGTCATCGGTGTAGCTGACGACGACGCCTGGCGCCTGGAATCCTTCGCCGGCGACACTCTTGAAGCCCTTGCTGGTGAGCAGCTCGCGAACCCGGCGGCCGAGTTCCTGCTGCTCCTTGCGGACAAGCTCGAAGCCGTAGCTTTCGGTTTCCAGCATCACGTCACGCAAGACCGCCAGGGCGTCGGTGGGCATCGTCGCGTGGTAGGCATGAGCGCCTTTCTCGTAGGCCTCCATGATCTGCAGCCATTTCTTGAGGTCGCAGGCAAAGCTGCTGCTGCTGGTTTCGTCGATGCGCGCACGCGCGCGCTCGCCAAGGGCGACCAGCGCGCAGCACGGCGAGCCGCTCCAGCCTTTCTGTGGTGCGCTGATCAGCACGTCGACGTCGTTGGCGACCATGTCGACCCAGACGGTCCCGGACGCCACGCAATCGAGGACGAAGAGTCCATCGACGGCGCGGACGGCGGCGCCGACCGCGCGCAGGTAGTCGTCGGGGAGAATCAGGCCCGAGGCGGTTTCGACGTGCGGCGCGAAGACGATCTCCGGCCTTTCGGCGTGGATGCTGGCGACGACGTCTGCGAGCGGCGGCGGGACAAATGCCGCCTGCGGCTGCTCGTCAACCGGGCGGGCGACCATGGCCACGCTCTCCGAGGCGATCCGCCCCATGTCGAGGATTTGCGTCCAGCGGAAGCTGAACCAGCCGTTGCGGATGATCAGGCACTTCCTGTCGGTGGCAAACTGACGGGCGACCGCCTCCATGCCGAAGGTGCCGCTTCCCGGAACGACGATCGCGGCCTTGGCGTTGTACACGGTCTTGACGATCCTCGAGATGTCTTTCATCACACCCTGGAAGCGCCGCGACATGTGGTTGAGGGCGCGGTCGGTATACACCACCGAGTACTCGAGCAGACCATCGGGATCGGGTTGAGGAAGGAGTGCGGGCACGATTGTCTCCATTGGGTGATTCGGCGAGCCGAGTTCAGCGGGTGCACGGGAAGTCCGTGCGGCACAAGGCGTGCAGGATAACGCCAAGTCCGGACGCTGCGCTAGTCGGGGCGGGCGCAGCACCTGGCTCTGCCGTGCTTGCCGGCGGCGTGTCGAAACGGACAACCGCTGGCCACCGTCGGCCAGGGTTCCGCGGCTCGGGCGACCGCGCCCTGTCGCGCAAGACGCTGGACAGCCGTTACACTTCCACCCCTTGAGCAGAAGGCCGCGTCGCGCGGGCCGGGCATGATGCACGGCACGGCTGGCTGCCAGAGGCGTGCCAGCTCTCACCAGACACTGGAGACCCCCAATGGCCGGAGCCAGCCTGCTTGCCCTGATCGATGACATTGCCACGGTCCTCGACGACGTCGCGCTGATGACCAAGGTGGCGGCCAAGAAAACCGCCGGCGTGCTCGGCGACGACCTGGCACTGAACGCGCAGCAGGTGTCCGGCGTACGCGCCGAACGCGAACTGCCGGTGGTCTGGGCGGTCGCCGTCGGCTCGTTCAAGAACAAGCTGATCCTCGTACCCGCGGCGTTGGCGATCAGCCGCTTCGCGCCGTGGGCGGTGACGCCGCTACTGATGATGGGCGGCCTCTATCTCTGCCTCGAAGGTGTCGAGAAGATTGCGCACAGGTGGCTGCACGGCAAGAGCGACGGCGAGGATGGCGCGCACCACGGTGAAGGGCTGGCGGTAGTGGAAGGCGAAAGCGTCGATCTGGCAACCATGGAAGCCGCCAAGATCAAGGGCGCGATCCGCACCGACTTCGTGCTCTCCGCAGAAATCGTGGTCATAGCGCTGGGCACCGTCGCCGGCGCGTCGTTCGCGACGCAGGTGGCCGTTCTTTCGGGAATCGGCGTCCTGATGACGGTCGGCGTCTACGGCATCGTCGCCGGCATCGTCAAGCTGGACGACCTCGGGCTGTACCTGCTGAAGAGGAGCGATGCACTGGCGAAAGCCGTCGGCCAGGGCCTCGTGCTCGCCGCGCCGCGCCTGATGAAGGCGCTGACCGTGATCGGTACGGCGGCAATGTTCATGGTCGGGGGCAGCATCCTCAGCCACGGCATTCCGCCCGTCCATCACTTCATCGAAAACGCGGCTGATATCGCCAACGCCATGGGCAAGGTCGGTGGAGTGCTCGAGGCCTTGAGTTCGCTGGCGCTGGAAATGCTCGTCGGCGTCGTTGGCGGCAGCCTGGCATTGCTCGCCGTACGGGCTTTTGCGGTGATCCGCGGCGCCGTCCGGCGGCCACCGAAGAAACGACAGCCGCCGGAATGACATCGCCAAGGCTGCGGGCAAAGCCGGGAGCACGCCCGGCCAGGCGCCTAGGCCGCAAGCCGCCAGCCGACTTCGGTTTCTTCGAAGATCTGACGCACTTCGTCCTTCTGACGATCGGTCTCGTTCCACTGGGCAATCAGCTCGGTCACGCGGGTGGTGCCGTGGATATGCTCGAGGTACATCAGCCGCAGCATGCGCTCGGCAGCAATGGTTGGCCGGCGCTTGCCGCGCTCCCAGAGCGACGCACTCTGCTCGTCGACGCCGAGGCAGTCGCCGAGTCGCTTCTGCGACATGCCCATTTCGACGCGCAGGAAACGGATCTCGACGCCGGTCAGGCGCCGCTTGTAATCGACCAGATGGCGACCGATGGTCCGGTGCAAGCCGTCGATATCGTAAATCTCGAGGCACGGACCGAGCCCGTCGACGTCCTCGTAGCGGAAACCGCTCGCCAGCCAGATGTTCTTCAGCCCGCAGTCTTCATACTTCAGCATGTCGCCCATCTCAGCCCTCGACAACCGTGGCCACGACGGCCAGCTCGCCGCCCGCGCCACCTTCCTGGGCGTCGCCAAGCTTGAAGATCACGCCAACCGTCAAACGAGCGCCGGCGTAAAACCAGCTCAGATTACACCGCCAATCGTCCCCCGCATCCTTGTGCAGCGGCTCGCTGACCAGGCCATTCTTCAAGGTTTCCAGCACCTGCCGGCGGCCGATGTAGCGATTCTTCATGCGCGCTTCTGCCTGCTCGCTGAACACCAGGCGGCGCTGGCCGTTACCGACTTCCTTGACCCACTCCATGGCCTGCCTGGGAGTGGGTTTGATGCCGGCGAGCTTGCTCATGACGATCCACCGTGGGTCGCAATTGGCGACGGTATTGAATTCTTGTGGTGCCCAGGAAGGGAATCGAACCCCCACACCTTGCGGCGGCAGGACCTAAACCTGCTGCGTCTACCAATTTCGCCACCTGGGCACAGCCAGCCGCCAAGTCAAGCACGTGCCCGAACACGAAGCACCCATATGGCGACCCGGCAAGCACGCCGGCCCAACCGCGCCGACGCCAGTGCGGCATTCTAACCGCGACACGCCGGCGCTGTCAGCATCTCCGCGCCGCAGCGACCGCCAGGCGACGCCCGCTGCGTCCTTGCCTTCTCCTCGTCCCCTCGCCCATCGTCAGCGCACGTCGCCACGGTGATGACCGGCCGACCGGCCGGAAAGCCGCAGGCGTGCCGGAGATTGGGCGCCGATTCCGGCCTATAATTGCCGCCTTTTTCCAATTGCGAGTCCGTCCATGTGGTTCAAGAACCTTTATCTGTACCGCCTCCCCAAGCAGTGGGCCGTTGATCCTGCCGCGTTGGAGGAACAGCTCGCCCGACTGACCCTGCAAGGGTGCAGCGCGACCGATCCACGCAGCATCGGCTGGGTGGCGCCACGTGAAGGCGGCGCTCTGATCCACTCGGTCAACCAGCAATGGCTGCTTTCCCTCGGCGTCGAGGAGAAGCTGCTGCCGGCGTCGATCGTCAAGCGTTTTGCCAGCGACAAGGCGAAAGCCATCGAGGAGACTGAAGGGCGCCGCATCGGGCGCAAGGAAATGCGCGAAATCCAGGAAGAGATGACCCTCGAACTGCTGCCGCGTGCCTTCGTGCGCCGGCGCAGCACCTTCGCCTGGATCGACCGCGGCAACGGCTGGCTGGTGGTCGACTCGGCGTCGCCGGCAAAAGCCGAGGAGTTCCTCGAACATCTGCGCAAGTCGGTCGACGGCGTGCCGGCCAAGAGTCTCAAGGTCATCCAGTCGCCATCGGCGGCAATGACCGGCTGGGTGGCTGGCGGCGAGGCACCGACGGGCTTCACCCTCGACCAGGATCTCGAACTGCGCTCGGCCGAAAAAGCGACCGTCCGTTACGTCAAGCACAGCCTGGAAGGTGAGGAAATCCGCCAGCACATCGAAGCCGGCAAGGTCGTCACTCGTCTGGCCATGACCTGGAATGACCGCATCTCCTTCGTTCTCGACGACAACCTGCAGATCAAGCGGCTGGCCTTCCTCGACATCCTCAAGGAGCAGGCCGACGGCCAGGCGGACAACGAAGACGAACGCTTCGACATCGACTTCACCCTGATGAGCGGTGAAGTCGCGCAACTGCTCGACGATCTGCTCGCCGCCTTCGGTGGCGAGGCGGCAGCCGCGGTCTAGCGTAGGGTTGCACACAGTGTGGAGCTTGGAATTCCAGCCGCGACATGGTTTCAAGCGGCTGTCCAGCTTGCTGAAAGTCTCGTCAAGAATGCTGCGCTGCACTGGTTTCCGAACAAGGAAACAGGACGGAGTTTCTGGCTCGACCGCGCGGCAGGTTACCGTCAGCCGGCGAACAAGGCGGTCGCCGACCCGGATTCCGAGAACTCGTGGCAGCGAGTCACTTTCAGCCAGCTCTTGTGCGTATTCAACAGCGCCAGGCTCATTTCCACATACTCAGGCGAGGAGAGCTCGTCGGCGGCGTAGCGCTCAAGGAGCTTCAGCCAGCGGCGATGGATGGCGCAAGGCTTTTCCTGGCTCCCGCCGGCCAGCGGGCAATCGGGACAGCGTCTACGGGCCAGCGTGCTGATCGCCGTCTGCTTCTGCCACTGCTGGCGATAGTGCATGGCGTTGGTCTCGATCCACTCCAGGGCTCGCGCGTCGCGCTGGTCCTCGGGAAAACGCTCGACGTAGGCTTCGATGGCACTGAACTGGCGACGGAAGAACTCTTCATCCGCACGGCCTTCAGGCGCAACGTCGCCCAGAAAACGAGCGATCAACGCCAGGGTGGGATCATCTACGATATACATGGAGCTTCTGGGAAGCCGTGGTCAGGTCATCAATAGATTCCACTATAGCACTATTTTTGCTGCGGTGCACAATCTCGCAGCCCGCCGCTTCTCGAAGGCGCCGATTTCCCGTCAAGGACCGTTCACTACTCCTGCACGGAGACGTCGCCGGCCAGCGCAGCGGCGTTCACCGGGAAGCACGCGCCAGCCGCCTGATCAGAGTTTCAGTTCGGCGATCAGCGGCGCATGATCCGAGCAGCGCGCCCACGCCAGACCGTTGGGGACGTGCATGTCGAGCACCTCGAAACCGCGCACGTAGATCCGGTCGAGCGTCAGCCAGGGAGCGAAACTGGGGAAGGTGCGCGAGACGCCGGCGCTCGGATGCTTGCCGCTGCGCCAGGTGAGCAGCCAGTTGAGGACGGTCTTGGCAGGTGATGCGGCCCGGGCCGCGACGGCGACTTCCTCGACGCCGAGGCGGGCGCGCAGCAGACCATCGACACGCTGCTGCCAGTCGTTGAAATCGCCGGCAATGATCAGCGGCGCATCGGGCGGGACTTCGCGCTGCACCAGATCAGCCAGAAAAGTCGCCTGGCGAACACGGCTGCGCTTGATCAGCCCGAGGTGCAGGCAGATGAGGTGCACTTCGGTGCCCTGGCCACGGCCCACGCGCATGACTGCGTGCAGCAGGCCGCGCTTTTCGAGCACGTGGTCAGAGATGTCGTGGTTGACGAAGTTGACGATGCGGTGGCGCGAAAGAATGGCGTTGCCGTGATGCCCGTGCGGGTAGACGGCGTTCATGCCGTAGGCGCGATGCGCGTAGGCACCGAATGACAGGAACTCGAGCTGGGTTCCCAGCGGCTGGTCGGGGTGATGCGCGAGGCGCTCGTTACAGTCCTGGACTTCCTGCAGGAAAACGATGTCCGCGTCGATCGCCTGCAAGGCCTGGCGCACGTCGTGGATGCGCGGTCGACCGCGAATGCCGGTAACGCCTTTATGGATGTTGTAGGTGGCCACTCTGATATTCATGACTGGGCACGGCAGATGCCGATTGGCAAGGTCGTCAAGGCAGGCGCTCGAAATAGCGATCGATGAGTGGCAGGTCGTCCGCATCCTGACGCCCGATAGAGTGCGTTGCGCGGCGAGTGCATTGTCGCATCCGGCCGGTGCTGGCGGTAGCCATTTGTCCACAGCGGACAGGCTCGTGCCGCGCTGCGCTGGTCGCGACACGGGTCATTGACGTTGGCGGAGTCTGCCCGGCTTCAGTTCAGGTCGATGGCGTGCGCCTTGAGGTCGTCGAGGCTGACGACCAACAGGGCGGCTTCGTTGGTCGCGTTGAGGACCACCTGTGGCGCCTTGCCAGCAAGCAGGGCTTCGCGCCAGCGCGCGGCACAGAGGCACCAGCGATCCCCGGGCTGCAGGCCGGAAAATCCGAACTCCGGTCGCGGCGTCGACAGATCGTTGCCGCTGGTCTTGGAAAAAGCCAGAAATCCGGCGGTCGCGACGACGCAAATGGTATGACTGCCGAAATCCTCGTCGCTGGTATTGCAGCAGCCGTCGCGAAAGAAACCGGTCATCGGCGTTTCGCTGCATGCGCCAAGGATGCCGCCGAGGGCATTGCGCTGCTGGCCACCGCTATCGTCAGGCTTCATGCCAGCTCGTCGATCCAGGCCTGCTGGATGGCCTCGAGAATTTTCTCGCCACAGTGGCGGCTATCGTCCTCGAAGCCCGGTAAGGCGACGACCCAGTTCATCAGGTCAACGAAATTGATCTTCAAGGGGTCGACCTCCGGATGGGCTTCGACGAGCTCGATGGCCAGTTCGTTGATATCGGTCCACTTCATCGCTTGCCTTCCTTGGTCATGTTGATCGAGTAACGCGGGATCTCGATGGTCAGCGGTGTTTCATTAACGATCGCCTGACACGACAGGCGGGAATTCGGCTCCAGACCCCAGGCCTTGTCGAGCAGGTCGTCTTCGACTTCGTCGGATGGCTCGAGGGCGTCGAAACCTTCACGGACGACGACGTGACAGGTGGTACAGGCGCAGGACATCTCGCAGGCGTGTTCGATGGCAATGCTGTTTTCGAGCAGGTTCTGGCACAGCGACTCACCAGGCCTGGCATCGAACACGGCGCCGTCCGGGCACAGTTCGAGGTGGGGCAGAACGATGATCTGGGTCATGCGGTTTCTCCCGTCTTGCTGGTCGTGGACTCGACGTCGAGATCGTTGATATTGCGGCCGGCAAACGCCCGCCGGATCGACTTGTCCATTCGCCGTGCCGCAAAATCCTTGGTGTCGGCTTCGAGATCGTCCATCGCCAGCATGATCTGGCGGCGATTGTCGGCCAGCGCTGCGTTCTCGAGCTTGACGATGTCGTCCTCGACGCGTGCCAGTTCGTCGCTGGCGAGCAGTTCGCGGTCGACGGCGAGCGCCGCGCGCACCGCTTCCAGCAAGCGCTGTGCGTCGACCTGCGATTCCTTGAGCGCCCGCAGCTGTGCGTCGCCCTTGACGTGGGCCATCGAGTCCTTGAGCATGCCCGCGATTTCGTCGTCGGAAAGGCCGTACGAGGGTTTGACGACGATGCTCGCTTCGACTCCGGAAGCCTGTTCGCGGGCGGTCACCGCGAGCAGACCGTCGGCGTCGACCTGGAAAGCGACGCGGATGCGTGCCGAACCGGCGACCATCGGCGGGATGCCACGCAACTCGAAACGCGCCAGCGAACGGCAATCGCTGACCAGCTCGCGCTCACCCTGGACGACATGAATGGCCAGCGCCGTCTGACCGTCGCGGAAGGTCGTGAACTCCTGCGCGCGCGCCGTCGGAATCGTCGAATTGCGCGGAATGATCTTCTCCACCAGGCCCCCCATCGTTTCCAGGCCGAGCGATAGCGGAATCACGTCGAGCAGCAGCCAGTCGTCACCGGCCGCACGGTTGCCGGCCAGGAGATTGGCCTGCGTCGCGGCACCGATGGCCACGACCTTGTCGGGGTCGAGATTGTTGAGCGGGTCCTGCCGGAAGAACTCGCCAACCGCACGCTGTACCTGCGGCATGCGCGTCGCGCCACCGACCATGACCACGCCCTTGACGTCGCTGACCGACAGGCCGGCGTCGCGCAGCGCCTTCTTGACCGGCTGGATGGTCTTGGCCACCAGCGTCTGGCTGATCGCGGCAAAGATTTCGGTGGTCAGTTGCAGGTCCACCCGCTCGCCGCTGGTCAAGCGCGCAGCGATGGGCGCCGCACCGTGTACGGTCAGGTATTCCTTGGCTTCGCGTGCCCGCGCCAGCAACATGCTGGCGTCCTCGACCGAGAGCGGCTTGAGGTCGGCCGCTTCGATAATCCAGCAAAATATGCGATGGTCGAAATCGTCGCCACCCAGCGCCGAGTCGCCGCCCGTCGCCAGGACCTCGAAGATTCCCCGCGACAGTCGGAGAATCGAGATATCGAAGGTACCCCCACCGAGGTCGTAAACGGCGTAGACACCCTCGGCGGCATTGTCCAGACCGTAGGCAATGGCTGCCGCGGTCGGCTCGTTGAGCAGGCGCAGAACCGGGAGGCCGGCGAGTTTCGCCGCGTCCTTGGTCGCTTGCCGCTGCGCCTCGTCGAAGTACGCCGGAACGGTGATCACCGCGCCAACCAGCGCGCCGCCCAGCGCGGCCTCGGCACGCAGGCGCAGCACGCGGAGAATGTCGGCGGAGACTTCCACCGGACTCTTCAGCCCGGCTGCGGTATGCAGGCGCAGCATCCCTGGACTGTCTTCGAAAACGTAAGGCATGGCTTCACGATTGGCGATGTCGGCGATCCCACGGCCCATGAAGCGCTTGACCGAGGCAATGGTGTTGCGCGGGTCGAGCGCTTGCTGCGCCTGCGCCTCGTAGCCGACTTCGCTGTGACCGTCGCTGCGATAACGAACGACCGAGGGCAGCAAGGGACGGCCGAGTTCGTCGCGAAGAACGACCGCCAGGCCGCTGCGCACGGTCGCCACCAGTGAATTGGTCGTCCCCAGGTCGATGCCGACCGCCAGCCGATGCTCGTGCGGCGCAGCTGACTCGCCGGGTTCCGCAATCTGTAGTAGCGCCATGAGGAAATTGTGGTCCTGAGATTTGTTGCCGGTGTGAGGATAGGTTTTACGACGCGACGCAAGTTAACACCAGGTGACGCGACTGCCTTGCACTTGCTGCCTGCCGTTCAGGGGCAGCGATTCACTCTTCGCAGGCGATCATTGCCTCGTCGAGTTCGACGAGCAGCTTCTCGATGAACATCAGGCGCCGGACGCGATCCGCCGCCTGCTCGAGGTCGTGAGCATCGTCGAGCAACGCGGCAAGTTCTTCATAACGTTTGCCGATGTCGTGCTGCAGGCGATGGTGCAGATGCTCGAGCTCGTGGTGCTCGCCCGCCGTCCGCGCTTCGGCCACTGCCTCGCGCCATTCCATCTGTTCGACGAGAAAATCGTTCGGCATCAAGACGTTGTTTTCGCTGCCGACGTCGTGATCGGCCAAATGCAGCAGGTATCGGGCACGCGAAAGCGGCTTCTTGAGCGTCTGATAGGCTTCATTGACCCGCGTCGCCCACTGCAGCGAAAGGCGGCGCTCGGCGTCGCCAGCGCCGGTGAAGCGATCGGGGTGGACCCTCGACTGCATCTCCAGATAGCGGCCATCGAGCAGTGGCGCGTCTAGCCGGAATCTGGCCGGAAGCTCGAACAGCGAGAAGTGATCGGTGTTGAAATCCATGCTTTTCGATCGCGGTGCGCGTCGGGGCAGGCAGCGAGCGGTCGACGGCTAGGCCACCACCGTCAACCACCGCCTACTCAGCCCCGGGCAAGGTCAAACGTTGAAGCTTTCGCCGCAGCCACAGGCGTCCTTGACGTTCGGGTTGTTGAACTTGAAGCCTTCGTTGAGACCCTCGCGCGCGTAGTCAAGCTCGGTGCCGTCGAGATAAGGCATGCTTTTCGGATCGACGAGTACCCTGACGCCGTGCGATTCGAACTCGACATCGTCCGGTTGCGCGCTATCGGCGAACTCGAGCTTGTAGGCCATGCCCGAGCAGCCACTGGTGCGTACACCAAGGCGCAGGCCGATGCCTTTGCCGCGCTTGACCATGTAATTGGCGACGTGGCTGGCGGCCCTTTCGGAAAGCGTCACTGCCATGGAAACCTCCTGCTGAAATTGCGTTTGCGGTTCTGTGATTGCTGCCGCCCGCTCAGCCGGCAGCCTGATCAACGTGCTTTTTCTTGTAGTCGGCGACCGCCGCCTTGATCGCGTCCTCGGCGAGAATCGAGCAGTGGATTTTCACGGGCGGCAAAGCCAGTTCTTCGGCGATCTGGGTGTTCTTGATATCCAGAGCCTGATCCACGGTCTTGCCCTTGACCCACTCGGTGACCAGCGACGACGAGGCGATCGCCGAACCGCAGCCGTAGGTCTTGAACTTGGCGTCTTCGATGACGCCGCCCTTGCCGACCTTGATCTGCAGCTTCATGACGTCGCCACACGCCGGCGCACCGACCATGCCGGTGGCGACGCCCTCGTCTTCCTTGCCAAACGAGCCGACGTTGCGTGGATTCTCATAGTGATCCAGAACTTTTACGCTGTATGCCATGATGATTCTCCTTGATTCCTTGTATGTCTTGTCAATGAGCGGCCCACTGGACCGTACTCAAATCGACGCCGTCCTGGACCATTTCCCACAGCGGCGAAAGCTCGCGCAGCCGGCTGATCTTCTCGTGCAGCAGCTTGATCGCGTAGTCGACCTCTTCCTCGCTGGTGAAACGACCGAGGGTGAAACGGATCGAGCTGTGCGCCAGTTCGTCCTCGCGGCCGAGGGCGCGCAGCACGTACGAAGGTTCGAGCGATGCCGAGGTGCACGCCGATCCCGACGACACTGCCAGGTCCTTGACCGCCATCAGCAGCGACTCGCCTTCGACGTAGGCAAAACTGATGTTCAGATTGTGGGGAACACGCTGCTCCATGTCACCGTTGACATAGACCTCTTCGATGTCCGACAGCCCCTTGTACAGGCGGTCGCGGAGCATGCGGATACGCTCGTTCTCGGCGCCCATCTCCAGACGTGCGAGACGGAAAGCCTCACCCATGCCGACGATCTGATGCGTCGCCAGCGTGCCGGAACGGAAGCCACGTTCGTGACCGCCGCCATGCATCTGTGCGGTCAGGCGAATGCGCGGCTTGCGGCGCACGTAGAGCGCGCCAATGCCTTTCGGGCCATAGGTCTTGTGTGCCGAAAAACTCATCAGATCGACTTTCAGCGTCGCCAGATCGATGACCACCTTGCCGGTCGCCTGTGCCGCATCAACGTGAAAGATGATTCCCCTGGCACGGCAGATTTCGCCGATCTCGGCGATCGGCTGGATGACACCGATCTCGTTGTTGACCATCATCACCGACACCAGAATGGTGTCCGGACGCAAGGCTGCCTTGAAGACCTCGAGGTCAAGCAGGCCGTTGTCCTGGACGTCGAGGTAGCTCACTTCGAAACCGAGACGTTCGAGTTCGCGACAGGTATCGAGCACCGCCTTGTGCTCGGTCTTCACCGTCACCAGGTGCTTGCCCTTTCCAGCATAGAACTGTGCGGCTCCCTTGAGGGCCAGATTGTTCGACTCGGTGGCGCCGGAAGTCCAGACGATTTCCTTGCTGTCGGCGTTGACCAGCCTGGCCACTTCCTCGCGCGCTTCTTCGACCGCCGCCTCGGTTTCCCAGCCGAAGGCATGCGACCGCGAGGCCGGATTGCCGAATTTCTCGACCAGATAGGGAATCATCTTTTCGGCGACGCGCGGATCGACCGGCGTGGTCGCCGAATAATCGAGATAGATGGGCAGTTTCAGCATTGCTCTTGCTCCGGTGTGTACAGGTTGCGTGCTACGCGTGACTCTTGACTCGTTATCCTGCTGGTTTGTTCCACTTCTTTGTCCCGCTTTCCAGACCCATTTACGCTGACTGTTCAGACGACCATTGCGGTCAGTTGCTGCAATCTGAGCATCGTGGCCTGCAACGCCGCCAGAAATCCATCGACGTGTGCGGCGCTATTGCCAACCCCCAGGCTGACCCGCACGGCACCGCGTGCCAGCTCTGCTTCGACACCCATCGCCCGCAATACATGCGACGGCTCCGGGTTGGCACTCGAACAGGCGGCACCGCTGGCCAGCGCATAACCGGCGCGGTCGAGCTGGCCGACCAGGGTCTCGCCGTCGATGTCGCGAAAGGCGAAGTAGACGGTGTTCGGCAAGCGCTCGGCGGCCCGGCCAAAAAGCGTCGCGCCGAGGGCGACAAGGCCACGCTCGAGTTGCTCGCGGAGCACCCGCAGGCGCGGCGCCAGGTCGGCGAGACGTGCTGCCGCCAATTCACAGGCAACGCCAAAACCGACGATTGCCGCCACATTCTCGGTACCCGAACGCAAGCCACGCTCATGACCGCCACCCGCGATCAGCGGCTCGATGTCGAGTCGCTTGTCGAGGATCAGCGCGGCCGCACCCTTGGGGCCGCCGATCTTGTGCGCCGACACGCTGAGGGCATTGACGCCGGCGGCGTTGAGGCGGCGAAAATCGACGGCCATCTTGCCCACCGCCTGCACTGCGTCGCTATGAAACCAGGCCCCCGCCGCTCGCGCCTGCGTGGCCAGCGATTCGATGTCCTGCACGACGCCGGTCTCGTTGTTGGCCAGCATCACCGAGACGATGCTCGGCCGCTCCGCCATCAGCGTCTGGAATTTCGCCCCATCGATGCGTCCGGCGGCGTCCACCGCCAGCTTGTGCAGCGTCCAGCCACGCTTGCGCAGCTGCTCGGCAGGCCTGATCACGCAAGGGTGCTCGATCGCGCTGACCACCAGCACGCCGGGTTTCAGACACGCGGCCGCGCCCTTGATCAGCAGGTTGTTGGCTTCCGAACCGCCACTGGTGAACACCACCTCGCTGGCATGCGCACCGACCGCCGCCGCCACCTTGCTACGCGCCTCGTCGATCGCTCGCCGCGCCCCCCGACCATACTCATGGCGACTCGAGGCATTGCCGCAGAGGCCGGCAAGATAGGGCAGCATCGCTTCGACCACCGCCGGATCGGCGGGAGTCGTTGCGTTGTGATCGAGATAGACGGGAGCGAACACGGCGGCGGGCGAAGTCTTCCAGTTCCGGATCTAGCGGCCGAAAGCGACGACTTTGGCGCGCTGCCGAGCACTCGTTCGCCGCTCGTCATGCAGGACAGCGACGTCGCCGCCACCCTTGCTCACCTGCTGTGCGACGAGGTCGGCCAAGGTCACCGAAGTCAGGTAGTCGAACATCTTGACGTTCAGCGTCGCCCACAGGTCGTGGGTCATGCAGCGCTCTTCGTCGTGGCAGTTCTCGCGACCACCGCACTGGGTGGCGTCCAGCGGCTCGTCGACGGCGCGAATGATGTCGGCGACGGTCATCGCGCTGGTGGGTCGCGCCAGGCAATAGCCCCCACCCGGGCCACGCACGCTGCCGACCAGCTGATGGCGACGCAACTTGCCGAACAACTGCTCCAGGTAAGACAGCGAAATCTTTTGACGCTCGCTGATGCCAGCCAGAGATACCGGCCCTTCACTGCAGCGCAGGGCCAGGTCGATCATCGCCGTCACTGCGAAACGTCCTTTGGTCGTCAGTCTCATGCTTCCTCCTCCAATGCCACGATTACTAATAATTGTTGATTAAATTACTACACTATCCACTCTAGTGACCGCTCGCTTATTAGTCAACTATTTTACTCAAGTATTGCGGATCGAACCGATCCGCCGTTGCCAGGTCGCCATTGACGTGCACGCCGGCGTCTTCGAGTTTCTTGAGCAACAGTTCAAAGCGCCGATCGGCGTCTGCCGCGTGATCGAGCAAACCGTGAATCGCCTTGGCCAGCGGGTCATCCTGATTGGTGGCCAGCGCATACGCCGAGAAACCGAGCTGCCCGGCCATCTGCTCGCGCTTCTGATCCTGCTCGTTGTCGATGATCCGCGCCGGATTGCCGACCGCCGTCGCCCCGCTCGGGACGTTCTTGACAACTACCGCATTGGAACCGACCTTGGCCGACGCGCCGACGGTAATCGGCCCGAGCACCTGTGCCCCGGCGCCGATCACCACACCATCCGCCAGCGTTGGATGGCGCTTGCCCTTGTTCCACGAGGTGCCCCCCAGGGTGACGCCATGGTAGAGCGTCACATCGTTGCCGATGACCGCCGTTTCGCCGATCACCACTCCCATCCCGTGATCGATGAACAGGCGCCGACCGATGGTCGCGCCAGGATGGATTTCAATACCGGTGAAGAAGCGTCCGAGATGCGAGACCAGGCGGCCCGGCCAGCGCAGACCGCGCGTCCACAGCCAGTGCGCAAGACGATGCAGGGCGATGGCATGCACGCCGGGATAACAGGTCAGCACCTCCCAGAAGGTGCGCGCGGCGGGATCACGATTGAAAACTGACTGGATGTCTTCGCGAAGACGGCTGAACATGGAAAGAAAGTCCTTGAACGATGAGCGCGATTATACAATACCGCACTATTTTAGTACACTACTTCCGGCACTGGTTCCGACACTTCCGCCCGGCGCCGGCCCCGCTCCCGCCGTGCGTTCAACCGCGTCGAGCAGCCCACGCAGGATGTTTATCTCGTCGCGCTCGAGCTCGGCGCGCCCGAACAGTCGGCGCAGCTTGGGCAGCAGCCGTCGCGGTCGCTGCGGATCGAGAAAACCACTGCTCACCATTACCCGTTCGAGGTGCCGATAGAAGCGCTCGACGTCCTCGTGCGGCGCCGGCGGCGAGGCGAAGGGCACGGCGCGGGCAAGCACCGGCGGGCGACCGTCGAAGGCGGCCAGGCGCAGCTCATAGCACAGCAGCTGCACCGCAGAAGCCAGATTCAGCGAGCTGTAGTCGGGATTCGCGGGGATGAACACCGTCCGCTGGCAGCGCTGCACCTCGCTATTCGACAGGCCAGCGGTCTCGTTACCGAAGAGCAGCGCCACCTCGCCCTCGCCGGCCCAGGCGAGAATGTCGTTGGCCGCCTCACGCGCCGGCATCGCAGGTGGCCCGAGGTTGCGCTGCCGCGCCGAGAGCGCGTACACCTGCACCGTCCCGACCAGCGCCTCGTCGAGGCTGCTGCACACCTGCGCCTGCTCGAGAATGTCGTCGGCGTCGGCCGCGCGCGCCACTGCCTGCGGGTCCGGGAAGTGCTTCGGATTGACCAGCAGCAGACGCGACAGACCCATGGTCTTCATCGCGCGCGCGGCAGCGCCGATATTGCCCGGGTGACTGGTATGCGAGAGGACGACGCGAATCCGCGACAGCGGCGAGCCGGAAGAATGCGACCCTGGGGGTCTGTTCATATTAGAATCGGGGTCCTCTACACCAATCGGGCGGCATCAACCGCCCGTCGCGTCTTCAAAATCATGCATCCAGCTCTGAACATCATCATCAAGGCGGCGCGTCGCGCCAGCCAGATCATCAACCGTGCCGCACTCGATCTCGAGCACCTGCAGATCACCACCAAACGCCAGAGCGACTTCGTCACCGAAGTGGACAAGGCGGCCGAGGCGGCGATCATCGACATCCTGCGCGAGGCCTATCCCGAATACGGCATTTTAGCAGAAGAGTCCGGCCTGACAGCCGGCCAGGGCGGCGGCAGCGAGTATCAGTGGATCATCGACCCACTCGACGGGACGACCAATTTCATCCACGGCTTTCCCCAGTACGCCATCTCGATTGCCCTCGCCTACCGCGGGCAGGTCACGCAAGCGGTGGTCTACGATCCGGTGCGCAACGAGATGTTCACCGCCAGCAAGGGCGGCGGCGCCTTCCTCAACGACCGCCGCATCCGCGTCAGCAAGTGCCTGAAGCTGGAACAGGCCCTGCTTGGCACCGGCTTCCCCTACCGCATGTACGACCACATCGACGCCTACCTGCGCATCTTCAAGGAACTGGCGCAGAAAACCGCCGGCATGCGCCGCCCGGGCGCCGCCGCGCTCGACCTCGCCTACGTCGCCTGCGGACGCTTCGACGGCTTCTGGGAGTTCGGCCTGTCGCCCTGGGACATGGCCGGCGGCGCGCTGCTCATCTCCGAAGCCGGCGGCCTGGTCAGCGACCTCGCCGGCAACGAAACCTACCTCCAGTCCGGCAACCTCGTCGCCGGCACGCCGAAAGTCTTCGCGCAGCTGCTGCAGGTCATCGACAGCCATCGCACACCGGGGCTGGAAGCCTGAAATCCGTGCGCGAGGCCCTCTGAGACACGCTTCCTGAGTCCCTCGACCGCTCCGTAAGAGTCTCCGCCGTGGAAATCGGTCGGAGACCGCGAGGCTCCCTCAGAGAATCCCTCGGCTGGCCCCCGGCCGCTTGCGTGGTACTGGCGAGAACGCGTCCGGGTCAGGCGGCGATCACCGACAGCGCATCGTGGTAGTCGTACTTGAGGTCGTCGGCGACCTCACGGCAGGTGACCTTGCCGAAAGCGACGTTCAAGCCGTTGCGCAGGTGCTCGTTATCCTTCAGCGCCTGCCGCCAGCCCTTGTCGGCAATCTGCAGTGCGAAAGGCAGCGTGGCATTGTTGAGCGCGTAGGTCGAGGTACGCGGCACGCCGCCGGGCATATTGGCGACGCAGTAGTGCACGACGTTGCCGACCATGTAGGTCGGGTCGGCGTGCGTCGTCGCGCGGGCCGTCTCGCAGCAGCCGCCCTGGTCGATAGCGACGTCGACGATCACCGACCCCGGCTTCATGTCATCGACCAGCTGACGGGTGATCAGCTTCGGCGCCGCCGCACCCGGGATGAGCACGCCGCCGATCACAAGATCGGCGCGCAGCACGTGATGCTCGACGTTGTCGCGGTTCGAAAAGACGGTGATCACGCGCGCGCCGAGCAGCCTGTCCATGCGCCGCAGGACATCGAGATTGCGATCGATGACCACCACCTGCGCACCGGTGCCGACGGCGATCTGCGCGGCGTTCGAGCCAACGACACCACCGCCGAGAATGACGATCTTCGCCGATGGCACGCCGGCGACGCCGCCGAGCAGGATACCCATGCCGCCGTGCGCCTTCTCGAGGCAATAGGCACCGGCCTGGATCGACAGGCGCCCGGCGACTTCCGACATCGGCGCCAGCAACGGCAGGCCGCCGCCCGGCTGGGTGACCGTTTCATAGGCGATGCATACCGCGCCGCTACTCACCAGGTCGGCACACTGCGCGGGATCGGGCGCTAGGTGCAGGTAGGTGTACAGAATCTGTCCTTCGCGCAACATCGCGCGCTCGCCGGCCTGCGGCTCCTTGACCTTGATGATCATCTCGGCGCTGGCAAAGATCTCCGCGGCGGTCGCGGCAATCGTCGCTCCGGCCTTCTCGTAGACCTCGTCAGCGGCACCGATGCCCGCGCCAGCGCCAGTCTCAACACTTACCGGGTGACCGTGGGCGACCATCTCGCGAACCGATGACGGGGTCAGCCCAACGCGGTATTCGTGGTTTTTTATCTCCTTGGGTACGCCGATGTGCATTTCTGTCTCCTCATGGTGGTATCGGGGCCGCTTATCTTAGGTCATTTCCGAATGGCGAACGGGTTTTTTCCGGCTCCTGAACCTGGCGGTCCGGCATCGTCGTGCGGGGCTTGCCCGGGCAGCAACTTCCCTGCAACTGATCCCGATGCACGCCACCGGCGACGACGGCAGCAAGGCATGTGCAAGCCGCTGCACGCCTATCGCCGCCGCACGCTTGCGTATAAACTGCCCTTCTCGAACCCGGCGCGACCAGCCTCCCAACGATTGCCGCAGCCAATGACCAGCAACCATCATCAGAGCATCGACGGCACGCCTACGGCAGACGCTGGCGGCCCTGCGCTCCCCCCCGCTGCCGGGACGATCGCCGCGGAGCTGGACGGTTTTCGCCGCGAGATGCTGCGTTTCGCCGTCCTGCAATTGCGCGACCAGGCGAGCGGCGAGGATGCCGTGCAGGAAACCATGCTCGCCGCGCTGCAAGGCGCCGATCGCTTTGCCGAGCGCGCCAAGTTGAAGACCTGGGTATTCTCGATTCTGCGCAACAAGATCGTCGACATCATCCGGCGGCGAGTTCGCGAACCCATCCACGAAGCGGTCGAACAGGAAGTCGACGACAGCGACTTCGACGCGCTGTTCAAGGGCAATGGCCACTGGCAACGCGACGCGCGGCCTTCGGACTGGGGAAATCCGGAAAAGAGCTTCGAAAACCGCAGCTTCTGGGCCGTCTTCGACGCCTGCCTGGAGCGCCTGCCGCCAGCCACCGCGCGGGTTTTCATGATGCGCGAGATCCTCGGCCTGGAAACCAGCGAAATCTGCCAGGAGTTGTCGATGAGCAGCAGCAACTGCTGGGTGATCCTGCATCGGGCACGCATGGCGCTGCGCCTGTGCCTCGAACAGAAGTGGTTCAGCGCCGGCGAACGTGCCCGCCCATGAACTCGCCAGGAAGCGGTCTGCGCTTCAGCTCCCGACGACGCCGCCGTCCGCACGCCTGATCACCAGCGTCGCCGAACGCGGGCGGCCACCGGTCACCCCGGCGAACTGGTTCGCCGGCCATCCCGACCCTGCCAGTGGCGCCGCTGGTGACGACCGCCCACCGGCCACCTCGCCGGGATGCTGAACGTTGATGAACAGGTTGCGTGCATCCGGCGTGGCGCTGATGCCGGTGATCTCGCAACCCTTGGGTCCTGTCAGGAAGCGCCGAATCTCACCGCTGGCGACGTCGGCAACCAGCATCTGATTGTTGCCGAAGCGCTGGTGATCGCCACGGTTGAGGACGCTGCCGGAGACATCGGTCTGGATCCACAGGCGACCTGCGCGGTCGAACCACAGCCCGTCCGGGCTGGCGAAAGCGTCACCTTTGCTGTTCCCGCGCCTGGCCGGGTCGGGGTTTTCCGGGTCGCCGGCAAGGACGAAGACGTCCCAGTCGAGAGTGTCGGCCGCCGCGTCACCCTGCGCCTCGCGCCAGCGAACAATGTGTCCAAAGATGTTCTCTGCGCGCGGATTGCCCGGCTCCGGGGTCAGGCGCTGGCGGTTGTTGGTCAGGGTGCAGTAGACGTCGCCGCTCTGCGGATCGACGGCCAGCCACTCCGGGCGGTCCATCTTCGTCGCGCCAGCGACATCGGCGGCCTGCCGGGTGCGCATCAGGATGTCCGCCTGATCGGCGAAACCGCTGCCCTCGTCGAGACCGTGCTGCCCATGTTGCAGGGCCAGCCAGCGACCTTTCCCGTCGGCATCGAAACGCGCCACGTACAGCGTTCCAACGTCGAGCAGGCGGCCGCCAGCAGCGGGCTCTCTGGCGTCGAAGCGATCGCGCGAAACGAACTTGTAGAGATATTCGAAGGCTTCGTCGTCGCTCATGTAGACCACCACGCGGCCGTCGCCGGCCAGCACGACAGTCGCACATTCGTGCTTGAAGCGACCCAAAGCGGTACGCTTGACAGGCGCCTGCGCAGGCTGCCAGGGATCGATCTCGACGACCCAGCCGAAACGATTGGCCTCGTTGGCCTCGGTGGCCACGTCGAAACGGCTGTCGTACTCGTGCCAACGGAAGCCGGCGCCGTTCGCGCGGATGCCATACCGCTTCTGATCGGCCGTGGGCTCGCCAAGGCCGTTGAAATAGGCGTTGAAGTTCTCTTCACAGGTGAGGTAGCTGCCCCACGGCGTATGGCCCATCGCGCAATTGGCCAGCGTCCCGAAAACGACGTTGCCACGCCGGTCGTCACGGGTACGCATGCCTGGCGCACCGGCAGCCGGACCGGCGATGCGTATCGGCGTACGCGCGGTGATCCGCCGCGCGTACGCCGACGGCCGCACGAGCTGCCAGCGAAACGCGCCACCGAGTTCCCCGAGTTCCACTTCGACCACCGAAACGCCGTGCGCATTTTGTGACTTGCGCGTCTTGTCGTGGCTCCACTCCGCCATCCCGTCGGGATGGAGGATCCCATCGTCGGTGTACTCGTGATTGATGCACAGCAGGCCGTGCGTCGACGACGGCTGGCCGTTCACGACCCTGGGAAAGAAATGCATCCCGTCATGATGCATTCCGGCCTGCTCGGCCTGTTCGGCGGCGCTGTTGCCAGCGTCGGCGCGGAACGCGGGCCCGTTCGAGATCGGGTCGCCCCAGGCGTAGAGGAGTTGAACCGTGTAGCCGTCGGGGACGTGCACGGCGTCGTCGCTGGATACACCGATCGGCGTGAAGCCGATGGCTGCCCGGCCGGTCGGCCCGGCCAGCGCCGGTAAGCCGAAGAAGGACAGCGCAGCGCTGCCCAGACCCACCTGCAGCAGCCGCCGACGCGTAATCGCCGAAGGTGACAGCCGCGTGAGGAACGCCGCGAAGTGCGCGTTCGCGCTGTCGTTGCTGATCAGATCCCTGTCCATTGCTCGCGTCGGTCCGGGTTTGACGGAAAGAAGCGATTATCGCTCAGGACGCGGCCAAACCATCAGCACGGCCGAAAAGCGCGGCTCCCAGCGCGCAAGCGCTTCGTCGTCGACCCTACGCTGCGCGATGCTGCTGGTCGTGTAGCTGCTCTTCGACGTGGCGCCGCAAGACATCGTTCATGCGCGTCTGCCAACCGTCGCCGGTCGCTTTGAAGTAGTCGAGAACTTCCGGGCTATAGCGCACCGTCACCGCCACCTTGGTCGGCAGCTTCTGCGGCCCGCGCCGACCAGGCTGGCGAACCTTTGCCTTGTTGGCCACACCGGGAGCGATTGCTACGGGGTGATTGGCATCGCCCACACCGCCAGGACCCTTCACGAGTGCCGCTTTCGCAACACGGGCCACTCGCCTGCGTTCCTTGCTGAATGTTGAAGACCCTACAACGGCTTCTTTTTTCATTTTATTAACCCTGGAAAGAATACTTCAAAGGGGCGCGAGCAGCGCGCTCAGCCCGGTACGAGAAAGCAGCGGCACCGCCGCCTACTTGACCTTGTAGAGCGCGGGCTCGGGCGCAATTACATTGCGTATCGCCACCTTGAGATCGATCAGATCGATATGGCCAAGCAGCAGCAGGCCGGCACGAACGAGCTGCCCCTTCTTGCTCGACACGCCGCGCCTTGCCAGACGCTTCTTGAGTTTGATCAGTTGCCGGTATTCGCTTTCCGGAATCCGCAGACTGCAGCGAAAGCGGCGCGCGGTCTTGTGCACTTTCTTCGTCTTTCGTGGCGGGACGAGCGCCGGCGGCATCGCGGCAAGTCTTCTGAGTTTGAGTTCTGTGGCCGCAGCGAGAATCGCTTCGGCGCTGGAAAGGCTGACTGCTGACGACATCGAAGCTCCCCCTGGCGAATAGCGCAACCGCCACCGTGCAGACACGCAGCTCGATCAAGCTTGGCGCTGCGGCCGGCCGGCTGCTGCAGTTTGTAACGACGGGGAGAGGATGCCCTGCTTGTGTGACAGATTGATGACGGTGCGTCGTCGGCCGGCCGCAGCCGCCGACAGCGACCGGCGGCTGCGACGGTGCTCAGTCGGCGAGCGCCGCGGCGAGCGTCTTCGCGTTCGTGCGCATCATGCCGAGATAGCTGTCTGCTGCCGTCCCCGGGGGGGACAGCGAATCGGAGTACAGGATGCCGCCGATACTGGCGCCCGATTCCGCGCTGATGCGTTCGAGCAGGCGCGGATCGCTGATGCTCTCGATGAACATTGCCGGGATCTTCTCCTGGCGAATCTGCCGGATGATCGCGCCAACGGCAGCGGCCGAAGGCTGTGCATCGGTGCTCACACCGACGGGTGCAATGAAGCGAATCCCATAGGCGCGAGCGAAGTAGGCAAAGGCATCGTGCGAACTCACGACAACACGCCGGGCCACGGGAAGCCTGCCCAGGCTGGCACGGATTTCGCTGTCGAGAAGGTCGATCTGCGCCTTCAAGCGGGCAGCGTTGGCCTGATAGGCGTTCTTGTTCGCCGGGTCCACCTGTGCCAGCGCGACGGCGATGTTGTCGACGTAGTGGCGCGCCTGAGCCAGATCCTGCCAGGCGTGCGGGTCGACGCCGGCGGCGTGATCGTGCGCAGCACGCCTGCCGGCAATCGCCACTTCCTTGGCCAGGAGCGTGACACCGTTGCTGGCCACCACGATCGGCCCCCGGTAGCCGGACGACTGCATCAGGCGATCGATCCAGCCTTCGAAGCCGAGGCCATTGACGACCACCAGCCGCGCCCGTGCGAGCGTCTTCACGTCAGCCGGAGTCGGCTGGTACACGTGCGCGTCGGCGAGCGGCCCGACCAGGGTGTACACCTGCACGTGCTCGCCGCCAATGCGCTGCACAAGGTCGCCGAGAATGCTGAAACTGGCGACCACCGGCAAGGACTCGGCTGCCGCGGCGCGGCCCGGCTGAGCGCCAAGGAAAACTACCAGGACAGCCGTCACCAAAAAGGAAGATGCTGGCGAAGCGCTCAGCAGCGAGAGCCGAAGCGTGTTGAGGATCTTTTCTCTCATTGTCTTCCCGAAAGCTGGGTCAGCGTTCAAAGTGCCAGCCCGAGCGCCAGAAGCCGGCCAGTGGTCCGAGCGGAGCGACGAGCAGGGAAAGCAGGTAGAGACCCCCCAGCGTCAGGACGATCGCCGGGCCTGCCGGCAGATTCGCGTGATACGAAAGCAGCAGGCCGACAAAGGACCCGAGCAGCGCGACCGACACGGCGATGAGCAGTAGCGGTCCGACGTTGCACACCCACAGGCGCGCCGCAGCCGCCGGCAGGATCATGATCCCGACCGCCATCAAGGTTCCCAGGGCGTGAAAGCCGGCGACCAGATTGACCACCAGCAGGACCATGAAACCATAGTGGGCAAGGGGTCCGAGACGGCTGATGCGCGCCAGGAACGCCGGATCGCAGCCTTCGAGGACGAACAGGCGCAGACCGAGTGCGAGCACCAGCACGGACAGCGAGGCAAAGCCTGCGAGCAGGAGCAGCGCCGCGTCGTCGAGCGCCAGCACGCTGCCGAAAAGGACGTGCAGCAGGTCGACGCTGCTGCCGCGCAGCGAGATGATCAAGACCCCTGCGGAAAGCGAAATCAGGTAGAAGGTCGCCAGACTGGTGTCTTCCTTGATCACCGAGTTGCGCGCCACGCCACCGGAGAGCACGGCCACCGCCAGGCCCGCGAGCAGCCCGCCGATGGTCATCGCCGGCAACGACAGCCCGGCGATCAGGTAGCCGACAGCGGCACCCGGCAGGATCGCGTGCGACATCGCATCGCCGGCCAGACTCATCCGCCGCAACATCAGGAAGACGCCGACCGGCGTCGCTCCGAGCGACAGCGCGAGACAACCGGCCAGCGCGCGGCGCATGAAAGCGAACTCGACAAACGGCGAGAGCAGCGGAATGCTGGCCAGGGTTTCGCTCATTGCGCGCCTTCGTCGGCGTGACAGACCGGCGCGTGCGCATCGCCACCGCGCCCTTCGGCAAGCTTCCGGGCGCGCAGCAGATTGGCCTCGCTGAGCACCGTCGCGGTGTCCCCGCGCGCGACGATCTCGCGCGCCAGCAACAAGGTTTCCGGGTACTCGCGGCGGACATGATCGAGGTCGTGCAGGACGGCGATCACCGTCCGCCCTTCGCCGTGCCAATGCCGCACCAGCGCTGCCAGGTCACGAACGCTGGCCGCGTCGATTGCGCCGTAGGGCTCGTCGAGGAGGACCAGCGGGGCGTCCTGCAGCAGCACTCGGGCGAAGTGCGCACGCTGCAACTGTCCGCCCGAGAGCGCGCCGATCGGACGGCTCTCCAGGCCGTTCAAACCGACCAGGTCGATCGCCGCGGCTATGCGCCTGTGCCGGGCGCGGTCGACACCGCCAAAGGCGCCGATTTCACGCCACAGACCCATCGCCACGAAGTCGTGCACGACCATCGGAAAACTGCTGTCGAGCGTCGTCAATTGGGTCAGGTAAGCGATCTGCTGGCGCTGCACGCCATGCACTTCGACGCGCCCTTGCAGTGGTCTCAGTTCGCCGGTGATGCCCTTGAGCAGCGTCGATTTGCCGGCACCATTCGGACCGACGATGGCCAGCAGGCTGCCGGCAGCAATTTCCCCGTGCAGGTGGTGAACCGCCGGATGCCGATTGTAGCCCAGCGTCAGATTGTCGAAACGCAGGATCGGCTGGACGCTGGATGAGTTGTTATTGGCCATCGCTGACGCGGCGTTCAGTGCAGCGCCCAGAACACCGTCATCCACAGCAACAGCAGTGCACCGGCTGCCCAGAGCAGACGCGCAAGAGCACTGGCGCAGAGCACCGGGTTGGGGTTCTTGGCGCTTGCCGATGCGCTAGGGCTTGCAGGACGAGACATGTGCGATACGAGGCGAGGCTTCTGGACGCAGGCTGTGACCTGCCGAGGAGGGCGAATCTTGCCTCGTCCGCCAAGCAAACGCAACCGCCTGGCGAAAAGTCAGTGACCGCTCGCTTAACTGCCAAGGGCCGGCAGCCGGTCGGCGGCTCGACACCACCCAAAAACTGCAGGCATACTGCGGACCATGCTCAGAGCTCTCCTCGGCCCGCAAACGGTGCCACCGTGAACGACATCGTCGAAACCTGGCACGCACTCGATGGAACGTTGCTTGAAATGCGTCCGATGCGGCCAAGCGATGGACCTCAGGTCAAGGTGTCGCTGAACAAGCTGTCGGCCGATGCCAGGCGCAGCCGCTTCTTCGCCTCGATTGCCGAGTTCTCCGACGACGCAGTGCACCGACTGATCGATATCGATCCCGCCCGGGAGTACCTGCTGGTCGTCTTGCGCCGCGACGACAACGGCGAAATCCCGATTGCTGGCGGCCGCTTCGTTCTCGAGGATCAGCGCCCGGAATGCGCTTTCTCCCTGCTCATCGGCGATCCCTGGCAAGGGCAGGGAATCGGGCGCCGGATCATCAAGGCGCTGATTCGCGAAGCGTCACGGCGCGGCATGCGACGCATGCACGGACACGTTCTCGCCGATAACCGGCCAATGCTCGCGCTGGCACGTGCGTTACACTTCGCCGTTCGGGAAAGCGACCAGGGCGACGACGTTCTGGAGGTCGTGCGCGAGCTTCCCGTCGGCAAGTCGCCGCGCTGGACGGCGTTCTGCCGGAAATTCTGGCGCCGCCGCGGCAATCAGCGATAGTAAGGCCGACGCCTGCTGCGCTAAAGTTTCCTGGCCGCTAGCCGTTATCGTGTCGTAGTCTCGTGATCCCATCGACCGCCGATGGCTGCGGCAACGACTTCAGCACATGCCCACCGCCCGCGTTTTTGCGCAGCGAGTGACCTCCAGGAACGGGACGCAGGCCTGCACGAGAGCCTGGAAGAGGCTGAAACGGCCGACCGGCTGCTGGCAGGCATCCACTACATACCAGCCGCATTGACGGCGATTTCCCCGGGAGAACGAAAATGGAAGTGGGCGGATGGAGCATCAGGACGCGCTTTGTCGTCGTATTGGTCGCGGCCGTGCTCGGCCTTGCCGCGCTCGGCCTGTACTCGCTCAACGAGCTGCGCCGGAGCATGCTCGACGATCGCAAGGACCAGATCCACGCCCTCGTCGAGGTGGCCATCGGGGTCGTCACCCGCTTTCACGATCTGGCCAAGAGCGGCGCGCTGAGCGAGGACGAGGCAAAAAGGCAGGCGCTCGAAACGGTGCGCCAGATGCGCTACGGGAACGGCGAGTATTTCTTCGTCCTGGACAGCGAGCACCACTTTGTGATGCACGCGGCGAAGGCGGCGCTGGAAGGCAAGAGCGCCGCCGACTTGCGCGACCCGAGCGGCAAACTGTTCATCCAGGAGCTGGTGAGCGTCGCACTGGGCAAGGAGCAAGGCGGCATCGTCAACTACTCCTTCGCCAAACCGGGCAGCGACAAAGCGGTCCCCAAACTCAGCTATTCCGCCCACTTCAAGCCGTGGGGCTGGGTAATCGGCACCGGCATCTATCTCGAGGACGTTGACCAGACGTTCCAGCGCGAAGCGATCAACGCCCTGATCATCATCGCGCTGGTCATTACCGTCCTCGCCGGCGTATCGATCTGGATCGGGCGCAGCGTGCTGCGCCAGCTGGGCGGCGAACCTGCCGACGCGTCGGCGATCGCGCTGCGCATCGCCGGCGGCGACCTCGGCCAGGAAATAAACGCCGGGAGACTGCTCGTTGGCAGCCTGATGCATTCGATCGCGCAGATGCAGAACCGCCTGCGTGGCATCATCGCCGAGATCGGCCAGTTGTCCAGTTCTCTGGCCAGCAGCGCCAGCGAAATTTCGGTAGCGACCGACGAAACGCGCCACGCGGCCGAGGCGCAGGCCAACTCGACGTCGGCAACGGCTGCTTCGATCGAGGAACTGACGGTGAGCATCAACGAGGTGGCCCAGAACGCTCAGCTGACCGGAGAGAACTCTCAAGCCGCTGCGAGCTGCGCTGAACAGGGGCGTGCACTGGTCAGCAGCTCGGCCGCCGAAATCGAGAAAGTCGCCGAAATCGTCGCCCGCTCGTCCGAGCAGATCCGCCTGCTGGCGACGCGTTCACGGGATATTGGCGGTATTGCCGAGGTGATCAGGGAGATCGCCGAGCAGACCAACCTGCTGGCACTGAATGCGGCCATCGAAGCCGCCCGCGCCGGCGAGCAGGGGCGCGGCTTCGCCGTCGTCGCCGACGAGGTGCGCAAGCTCGCCGAACGAACCAGCAAGGCAACCAATCAGATCAGCACCATGGTCGTCAGCGTGCAGGCCGACACCGACCTGGCAGTCGGCGCCATGGGTGAAGCCGCCCCGCAGGTCAAGAGAAGCCTCGACAAGGCACGCGAAGCCAGCGATATGCTCGAATCGATCCACAGCCAGGCGCACGAGTCGAGCGAACGAGTACAGCAGGTGGCGGCCGCGACCCGTGAACAGGCGACGGTGGCCAACGACATCGCCGGGCACGTGCAGAACATCGCTTCGATGACCGAGGAGACCAACGCCACGATGCTCAGCAATGCCGAAGCGGCCAACGCACTCAATGGCATGGCCAACCAATTGCGCGAGACAGTGGCCTATTTTCGTGTCGCCTGACGATATGAGCACGGCCGGCGCCAGGGAGACACGCAGGCCGCGGACGCCCGCTGTCAGCGTCAGGCTTTCAGCAATTCCTCGCGATTTCCCAGCCAGCGCCGCAGCTGCTGCGCGGCGCGCTCGGGATCGTCGCGCAGCAGTTGCGCCGCCATCTCCTGCGCCAGTTCGACGAGGTCGGCGTCGACTTCGAGGTCGGCATAGCGGAGCAGTGGCACACCCGACTGGCGGCTGCCGATGAACTCCCCGGGGCCGCGCAAACAAAGGTCCTGACGGGCAATCTCGAAACCGTCGCTGTGCTCGAAGATGATCTTCAAGCGTGCGCGCGCGGCTGCCGACAATGGCTGCTGATAGAGCAGCACGCAAACCGACGCATGCGCGCCGCGCCCGACACGTCCGCGCAACTGATGCAGCTGCGCAAGCCCGAAGCGCTCGGCGTGCTCGATGACCATCAAACTGGCGTTGGCAACGTCGACGCCAACTTCGATGACCGTCGTCGCCACCAGCACGTCGATCTCGCCGGCGACGAATGCCGCCATCACGGCCGCTTTCTCGGCGCCGCCAAGGCGACCGTGCACCAGACCGATGCGCAGACCGGCCAGCTCGCCGACCAAAGCCGTATACGTGTCGAGTGCCGCCTGCAGTTGCAGCTTCGCCGACTCCTCGATCAGGGGGCAGACCCAGTAAGCCTGGCGCCCGTCGGCGACGACTGCCCGTACAGCGGCAGTGACTTCCGCGCGGCGCGCGTCCGAGAACAGCCGCGTACGCACCGGTGAGCGGCCAGCCGGTGTTTCGTCGATCAGCGACACATCGAGATCGGCGTAATAGCTCATCGCCAGCGTGCGCGGAATCGGCGTCGCCGACATCATCAACTGGTGCGGGTTGCCCCCTTTGCGCCGCAGGTCGAGTCGCTGCACGACGCCGAAACGATGTTGTTCATCGATGATCGCCAGACCCAGACGGGCAAAATCCAGGCCTTCCTGAATCAGCGCGTGCGTCCCGACGACCAGTTGCGCGCTCGTCGCCGCCTGCTGCCGCAGCGCTCGCCGGGTCTTCGCCCCGAGACGACCCGACAGGCACACGACCTCGACGCCAAGAGGTTCCAGCCAGGCACGCAGCTTGAGGCTGTGCTGTTCGGCAAGGATTTCGGTCGGGGCCATGAACGCAGCCTGATAACCGGCCTCGATGGTCTGGCAAATCGCCAGCGCGGCGACAATCGTCTTGCCGCAGCCAACGTCGCCCTGCAGCAGGCGCTGCATCGGGAACGGCTGTTCGAGGTCGGCGCCGATCTCGCCGGCAACGCGCCGTTGCGCGCCGGTCAGCGCAAAGGGCAGCGCCGAAACGAGGGCCTTGGCCAGCCCGCCGGTGGCGATCAGCAGCGGCGCCCCCTTGCGTCGACGAGCCAGGTAGGCGCGGCGCAGCGACAGCTGCTGGGCGAGCAGCTCGTCGAATTTGATCCGTCGCCAGGCCGGATGGCTGCGGCCCTGCAGCAGGGCAGCGGCGAGCTCGGGCGGCGGCGAGTGCAGCAAGTGCACCGCCGCCGACAGGGCAGGCAGGCGGTGCGCCGCGCACCAGCCGGCGTCAAGCAACTCGCCAAGGTCGACGTCGCGCAAGGCACGCGCGACAAGCTGGCGCAGCGTCCCTTGCGCGAGGCCGGCGGTGCTCGGATAAACCGGGGTCAGTGACTTCGGCAGCGCTTCGTCGGTGCTCGCTGTGCGCAGGATGCGATAGCGTGGATGGACCATTTCGAGACCGAGAAAACCGTCGCGAATCTCGCCGAAGGCGCGCAGCGGCAGCCTCTTTTGGCGCGCGTTCTCGAACGCCCTTTGCTGGCTGCCGTAGAAGCTCAGAAAGCGCAGGCGAAGCAGGCTTCTTTCGTCACCGTGCTCAGCGCTGACGTCACTGACTGTGACCAGCAGTTGGCGGCGCGACGCGACGCTGACCACGACATCGACAACCAGCACCTCGACCTGCAATGGAACGCCCAGCGGCGCCACGGCAACAGCGACGACGGACGTCTCGTCCTCGTAGCGCAAAGGCAGGTGCAGAACGAGGTCTTCGCGCCGCTCGAGGCCCAGCTTGTGCAGGCGGCTCCTGATCGCGGGCGGCGCGTCGATCTCGTCCGCCGCCGGCATCAGCCGCCGAGGACCAGCACCGCGTCGGCCTCGACCAGCCCGTTGCGTGGCAAGGCCGCGACGCCGACCGCAGCGCGTGCCGGAAACGGCTCCGCGAAGTAGCCTTTCATCACCTCATTGACCTTCGCGAAGTGGGCAAGATCGGTGAGATAGACATTCACCTTCACGACGTCGGCCAGTGAACCGCCCGACGCCTCGGCAAGCGCCTTGAGGTTGTCGAAAACGCGCACGATCTGCGCGTCAATCCCGTCGACGACGTCCATGCTTACCGGGTCGAGTCCGATCTGACCGGAGAGGTAGACCGTATCGCCCACTCTTACCGCTTGCGAGTAGGTGCCAATCGCCGCTGGCGCGGCGCTGGTCGAGATGATCGTTCTTGCCATGGTGGTGTCCTCTACAATGGATCCGGTTGAAACAGGAGAGTGTAAATGAGCACTGCAATCATCGCCAATCTCGAAAAACTGCTCGACGGTCCGCGCGACGGCGCCCTGCTCCGCTATTCGCTGGGCAACGAGCACCTCAAGGCCGGCGATTTCGAACAGGCCGCCCGGCGCTTGCGTGAGGCGGTCGAACGTGACGCGACCTACTCCGCCGCCTGGAAGCTGCTCGGCAAGGCACTCAGCGCAGGCGCTCACCCTCAGGAAGCCCTCGCCGCCTATGCACAGGGAATTGTCGTTGCCGAAGAAAAAGGCGACGTCCAGGCGGCCCGGGAGATGCGCGTTTTTTCCCGCCGCGTGCAGCAACAACTGTCGGCGACGAGCGACTGAAGCGGCCTAGGGTTTGCCGATCCGATGCACGGTACTCGGCACATCGATGCCCAGCTTGCCGAGTTTCCGGCGCGCCGCCTCGGCTTCGGCACGATTCTTGAAAGGGCCAATCTGCAAGCGTGCCTCGACCGTCGAGGGAATTCCTTCCTGCGCCAGCCGGCCCTGCCACTCTTCGGCGAGAGCCAGATCGGAGAATAGCCCGGACTGGACGATGTAGCCCGACACCAGCCGCACGGCAACAGGAGCAGGCGCTTCGACTACCGGAGGCGGCGGCGTGGCAGCGCTTGCAGGGCCATCGCCCGGCTTCTTGACAGCGGGCGGCAGGGCCGGCGTTGCGGCGACACGTGGAGGTGGAGGTGGCGGTGGAGGGGGCGCGGAAAGGGCGCCGGGTTTTTCGCCAGCGGTGGCACCTGCCTTCGACAGCGGTCGCGTCTGCACGCTGGCGCCAGCCGTTTTCCTGGCAGCGCTTTCGCCACCGGCTTCGCTGGCGACTTCGCTGCTCACTTCTGTGGCCGCTGACTCGGTGGATACAGGCGGCGCGTCGTCCGGTGTTTCAGCCGGCGTCAGCGGCAACACCGGGTCTTTCTTCCGCACCGGTACCGGTTCGGTGAACTGCTGTCCCGTAGCCAGCGAATCATCCGGCGCGTTGGCATAATCGAACAACGCCAGCACGCCGAGGAGCGCCAGAATCATCAGACCGGCGAGCCCCATTCGCCAGAGCAGTTGACGCTTGAGATCGGCGCGCCCCTCGCCAGCCGGCTGAGCCGTGCTGGCGGCCGGCGCAACTTCACCGCGGCCCCCGGCCGTGGCCTTAGTCTCGTGTCGAGCCGCCATCTGCCCCCCCCTTCTCCTCTCTCAGCTTCCATCGTGGCGATTGCGCACCAAGGCCACCACCAGATCCGCCTCGGCACGAGCAATGCCGCATTGCTGGGCGATCGTCGCCGCGTCCTGCCCCTGAGCCGCCATCTGCATGGCATCATTGTACAGCGGCGAGGCGTCGTGCCCTGCCGACTCCGCGAAGTGCGAGACCTGCGCCAACTGGCGCCGGAAGTCTTCACGGGCGGCCAACAGGTCCTGGCGCAGGTCATCGACCTCGCAGCGCAGCTGGTAGAGGTCTTCCTGCAGCGAGTCGATCTGGGCCTGCCCGGGAATCTCCGCCGGAGGCTCGTTCCACGCGAAGTCAAGCTCGTCGGCGGCAACAGGCGCTGCCGGCTCCTGTGCGCCGGGCGATTCTGCGCCAACGCCGGAATCGGTGGCTTTGGCCTCGACCTCTGCCGGGCCTGGCTCTGGCGTCACTGCCGCGGCCGCATCCACTTCCTGAATGCCGGTGTACGCAGCTACGGCCGACTGGGCGAGCGACGGTGACGGCAGAGAAACCTTGAGTTCCTTCTGCAGTCGGCGCATGCGCAGAAAGATGACGACGATGTAAGACAGGAGGAGGACGATGACCAGAATCAAGCCTTCGCGCCAGCCCAGACTGCCCAGTAGCTCGAAATCCATGGCCCGCCCTAGTGACTGTGTTTGTCAGACATTATCCCGGAAACGGCCGGTCATCGCTCGCTTCGCCGCGTCGCCCCCTGTGCCGCCCCCTGCCCTGCGACGATTATGCCAGACACCTGCGTGGCGCCAATCGCCTTCTTGCCCCTTGACGTGCCTGATGAGAACTGAAGCAAGCAACCGGTGAAGCGTAGGGACGACGAGGGCGCCCGCGACCCGCGCTGCGAGCGCCCGGAAAAAAACCCTCGCCCAACGGGCGAGGACTGCCAACCCACTTGCAGCAGGTTCTACCGGAGATCTACTGGATGGACTCGAACAGCCCGGCGGCGCCCATTCCGGTGCCGATACACATGGTCACCATGCCGTAACGCTGCCGGGTGCGTCGCAGTCCATGCAGTAGCGTTGCGGTTCTGACGGCACCCGTCGCTCCCAGCGGGTGGCCAAGTGCGATCGCCCCGCCGAGCGGGTTGACTTTCGCCGGATCGAGGTCGAGCGTACGTATCACGGCCAGCGCCTGGGCGGCGAAGGCTTCGTTGAGCTCGAACCAGTCCACCGCGTCCTGGCGGATTCCGGCCTGTTTGAGCACGCGCGGAATCGCATCGACCGGACCGATGCCCATGATCTCGGGGGCCACGCCAGCCACGGCAAAACCGGCAAAACGCGCCATCGGCTGCAGATTGAACTCTTTGAGGATTTTTTCCGAGACGATGAGGACGGCCGCCGCGCCATCGGACATCTGCGAACTGTTGCCGGCGGTGACCGAGCCGTGCGCGGCAAACACCGGCCGCAAGCGGGCGAGCCGCTCGATGCTGCTGTCCGAACGCGGGCCTTCGTCGTTCTCGGCCAGATACTCCTTGATCTGCACTTCGCCGGTGTGCAGATTGGGCTGCCGGGCAGTGACCGCGTACGGAGAAATCTCGGCCTTGAAATGCCCGGCAGCGATTGCCGCGCAGGCTTTCCGGTGCGAGGCGACGGCGAAGGCGTCCTGGTCCTCACGCGAAACCTGCCACTGCGCAGCGACTTTTTCGGCGGTCAGCCCCATCCCGAAGGCGATCGAGTAGTTCTCGTCCTTGGCGAAGATCGCCGGGTTGAGGGCAACCTTGTTGCCCATCATCTGGTTCATCAGCGACATCGTTTCGGTCCCCGCAGCGACCATCACCTCGGCTTCGCCGAGACGAATGCGATCGGCAGCCATGGCCACCGCCTGCACGCCGGAAGCGCAGAAGCGGTTCACGGTCACCCCGGGAACGGTATTCGGCATGCCGGCCAGCAACAGGCCGATACGGGCGACGTTCATCCCCTGTTCGGCCTCGGGCATCGCACAGCCGACGATCACGTCTTCGACCAGCACCGGGTCGATTTCCGGCGCCTGCGCCAGCACCGAGGCGATGGCGTGCGCCAGCATGTCGTCGGGCCGAACGTGCCCGAGCATGCCCTTGCGTCGGCCGACCGGCAAACGCGTGGCGGCGACGATGTAAGCGTCCTGAATCTGTTTGCTCATGATCTGTTCTCCTTGCTTGCTCGGTGGGTCAGTTGCGTAGCGCTTTGCCGGTGGCCAGCATGTGCTGGATGCGCTGCTGCGTCTTCTCGTTCTTCAGCAGCGCGACGAAGAGCTGGCGCTCGACACTCAGCAGCCATTGCTCGTCGACCAGAGATCCGGTCTCGACGTCGCCACCGCAGAGCGCCGTGGCTGCTGCTTTGGCGACGGCGTAGTCGTGTGCCGAGATCATGCCGCCTTCCTTCATGTTGACCAGCATCATTTCGCAGTTGGCAATTCCGGTGCGCCCGGCAACCTTGATCTGACGCGGCGACAGACGCGGGTAATAGCCGCCCTCGGCGTAGCCGCGCGCCTCGCGCAGCGCGACGTAAAGCAGTTCGTTGGCGTTGAAGACGATCTTGTCCGCATCGACGGCGAAACCGAGTTCCCTGGCCTGCACGCCGCTCTTCGACACCGTCGCCATGGCGATGGTCATGAAGACCGGCTGGAGGAACTCGAAGGGGTCGTTACCGGCGGTTCTCGCCGCGTGCTGCGCGGCGCGAATGGCGAACTCCTTGCAGCCACCGCCGGCCGGGATCAGTCCGACGCCGGCTTCGACCAGACCGATGTAGCTTTCCAGCGCAATCACCCGCTTCGCGGCGTGCATCAGAAATTCGCAGCCACCACCGAGCGCCATGCCCTGGACCGCGGCAATCACCGGCACCTTGGCGTACTTCAGGGCCATCGACGTGTTCTGAAACTCGGCGACGTATTTTTCGAGCAGATCGAACTGACCCGCGGCGATCGCTTCGGCGACCTCCTTGAGGTTGGCACCGAAGGCAAACGGCGCCTCGTGCCAGAGCACCAGGGCACTATAATCGGCTTCGGCACGAGCCACGGCTTCCTGCAAGCCAACGATCACCTCGCGTCCGAGCGTGTGGTTCCTGGTCTTGACGCTGACGATGGCGATGCCGTCGTCGACCTGCGGCAGCGTCCACAAACGAACACCGTCGTTCTCCCAGACCGTCGCGCCGCTCACCGCCTCTTCGCTCAAGATCCGCTCGGGAAAAATCTGCCGCTGATAGACGGGCAGCGGCGAACGCGCGTGATAGGCGTCGGCACTCGCCGAGTAAGAGCCCTGTGGCGTGTGCACGCCCTTTTCGGCGACCTGGCCAAAGACCCACGCCGGCAGCGCTGCCGAACTCATCGCCTGGCCGGCGTCGACGTCGGCCTTGACCGCTTCGGCAATCGCCTTCCAGCCGGCTGCCTGCCAGCTTTCGAAGGGTCCCTGCGCCCAGCCAAAGCCCCAACGCATCGCGAAATCGAGATCGCGGGCGTTATCGGCAATTTCGGCGAGGTGGAAAGCGGCGTAATGAAAGATGTCGCGAAAAATGGCCCACAGGAAGCGGGCCTGCGGATGCGTGCTGGCGCGCAGTTGCGCGAATTTCGCGGCCGGATCGCGATTCTTGAGGATCGCCAGAACCTGCGGGTCGATTTCGGCGCCGCTTTCTCGATAATCCTGCGCCGCAAGATCGAGCACCTTGATCGCCCGCCCGTCCTTGCGGAAGATTCCGCAACGCGTCTTCTGGCCAAGCGCACCCTTGCCGATCAGTGCTGCCAGCCATGCCGGTACCGCGTAATGGCCGTGCCAGGGGTCGTCGGGCAAGGTGTCCTGCATGGTCTTGATGACGTGTGCCAGCGTGTCGAGTCCGACGACGTCGGCGGTGCGGTAGGTGGCGCTCTTCGGACGGCCAATGAGCGGACCGGTGAGCGCATCGACGACGTCGAAACCGAGCCCCAGGCGCTCGGTGTGATGCATCACCGCCAGGATCGAGAAGACGCCGACACGATTGGCGACGAAGTTCGGCGTATCGCGCGCGCGCACGATTCCCTTGCCGAGACGCGAGACCAGCCACGATTCGAGGTTGTCGAGCAGCGCCGGGTCGGTGGTCTCAGTGGCGATCAGTTCGACCAGATGCATGTAGCGCGGCGGATTGAAGAAATGGATGCCGCAGAAACGTGAACGCAAGGGCTCGGGCAGCGCTTCGGACAGGCGGTTGATCGACAGCCCGGAGGTGTTCGAGGCAATGATCGCGTCCGGAGACACAAAGGGCGCGATCTGGCGATAGAGATCGTCTTTCCACTCGCTCTTCTCGGCGATCGCTTCGATGATCAGGTCGCAGTCGCGCAGTTGTTCAAGGTGCTGCGCGTAGTTGGCGGCGTCGATGTAGGCAACGCGGTCCTTGCTGGCCAGCGGCGACGGCTCGAGCTTGCGCAGTGCGTCGATGGCGCGGTTGACGATTCCGTTGGTGTCGCCTTCCCTGGCGGGCAGGTCGAAAAGCAGCACCGGCACTTCGGCGTTGGCCAGATGCGCGGCGATCTGCGCGCCCATCACCCCCGCCCCGAGTACGGCGGCCTTGCGTACGATGAAGTTGCTCAAGCTGTCCTCCTGTTCCTGTCTGTTTATCGACGCCCGCCGGGAAAGCCCCGCCGCGCTTGTGCACAAAAAAAATATCAAACGAACGTTTGAATTATACATTTCCAATGGCCTTCGTCAACAGGAACACGGGCGCCAAGCCTTCACGCCACCCGCATTGAGCGTGGCGAGCATGCGAAAAAAAACCCCGGAGACCGGGGTTTTCGTGTGCGCCGTGCCGCCTGATCAGAACGCCATGGAGTACTGCGCACCGAGAATCCAGACGCTGGAATCGTAGTTGCCGAGAACTGTGCCACGGCCTTGCGCCGTCTCGTTCTGGTTGATCTTCGTATTCGGGATGTACAGGTAGGCCGCACCCACTTCGAGAGTCTGCTCCTTGGCGGGCTTCCATTGCGTTCCGACCGTGAACCAGGTGCGATCGTTGTCGGGCAGCGACGTCAGGCGCGTGCTCGCACTCTTGACCGGAGTCTGGTCGTAGGCAATTCCGAACATGAACTTGATCGCGTCCGTGTACTTGTAGTTGGCGCCCAGTGCTACCCGATAAGTGTTCTGGAAATCGGCGTGCAGAATCTGCGCCGCGCTGCCCGAGAGAACTCCCGAGGTGCGCATGATGTCGACGTCCTGAATCGAACTCCATCCGGTCCAGGACACATCGCCCAACATCTCCCAGCGGTCGCTTAGCTGCTGCGACACGCTCAGAATGAAGGTATCCGGCACCTTGAGGTCCGCTTCAACGTCGCTCGCCCCGCCAGCGGCGGTCAGGAGGTTTGCCGTCGTATTGCCCAGCGTCGTGCCGTCACCACTCAGCTTGACCTTCCCGTCGGTATGGTACTGAATCGCCGAACGATACGAGAGCCCGACCTTGGTCGACGGTGAGAGGGTGAACAAAACGCCGATGTTCCAGCCCCAGGCGTCGTCACTGAGGCTCATGTGGCTTTCCACCCCCGCCCGACCCGGTGTAACCGCTACCTGCCGATAGTATTCGGCTTCTATCTTCTGCCAGCTGAAGCCGGCACCCAGCGACACCTTTTCGTTGACCCGATAGGCGATCGACGGGTTGATGTTGATCGTCTTGATGTCGAACTCGTCGGACTGGGCGCTACCGCGCCAGAACTTGTCGTACTTGGTGGCATTGCCGAAAGGCCCGCTCAGGCCCACCCCTATATAGAGGTCCTTGTTCAGCGCCCACGAAAGGTAGCCGTTGGGAATGAAGGCCCAGCTGCCCGCATCGCCGCCATCGCCGGCACCTGCCGCCCCACCCGCGCTGAATACGCCAACCGTGGAACCCTTGTCGTTGAACTTGAAGCTCGGCCGCACGGCCGTCAAACCGCCGGAAACTTCGCGCGCCTGCAGCTGCGTCATACCCGCCGGATTCCAGAAAATCGTGCTGGCGTCGCTGGACTTGGCCGCAGAGCCCGCGTAGGCGTTGCCAAGGCCACTGCCCGCCTCGAGCAACTGAAAACCAGAGGCGCTCGCGGCACCCGAAAAAGCCACCAGAAGCAGTGCCGGAAGCACCTTCATCGAAATCTGCCGTGCCATTTTGTCTTCCCCCTTGAATGTGATCTAAGCGTCGCTTTTTTGCCACAGAAAAATGCCCATGTACAAGCACATGCTAAGACCTACGGCCAGAAAAATCTCGAACTACGCGATGTTTGACGGCGTTCGCCCACCTCTCTGTTGCCTAATTGCAACACAGACGAGCGGTGCTTCGGTAAGACTGCATCGGTTTCGACGATTTCGGAAAAGACGCTCACCCAGTCGCCGACCGACGGCCGCCGTTGTGGCAAAGGGAAGGAATTCACGGCGACCGTCGCCGGCCGGCGGCGCGCCTTGAGCAGTGCGGGAATCGCCCCTCCCCTATCGGCAGCTATCGGCATCCTCCGCAGAATCGCCCGCCTGTCCGCCAGGAGGGCGATGTTGTTAGCCCTTCGCGCTTTTCCAGTAGTTCAGCGGCCCACCGGTAAACGGCGCGAAACCGGTACCGAAGATGACGCCGGCGTCGGCCAGATCGGCGTCGGCGACGATGCCGTCGCTGACCAGCGTCTGCGTCCGTGCAATCAAGGGTGCGACGAGCCGCTCGGCAAGACCCGCAGGCGCCGTACCGGCCGCGCCCTTGGCCGCTTTTCCTTGCGCGTAATCATAGAAACCGCGGCCAGTCTTCTTGCCCAGCTGACCGGCGTCGAAGCGCTCGCGCAGGCAGCGCGGCGCTTCGGCGGCACCGCCAGCCAGGCTCTTGCCGGCTGCCATGGCGACGTCGAGGCCGACCATATCGACCAGCTCGATCGGCCCCATCGGCATGCCGAAGGCGAGCATCGCCTCGTCGACGGTCTCCGGCGCCAGCCCCTCGTCGACGGCGCGCATCGCCTCGAGCATATAGGGTCCAAGAACGGCATTGACCAGAAACCCTGGTGCGCTCCTGACCGGCAACGGCAAGCGATCGATCTGCCGCACGAAAGCGCTGCCACGCGCCAGCATTTCGCCGTCGGCCCCGGCGGCGGCAACGACCTCGACCAGCGGCATCCTGGCCACCGGATTGAAGAAGTGAATTCCAATCAGGCGTCCCGGCTGGCTCAGGCCGCTGCTCAGGTCCTCGATCCTCAGGCTGGAGGTGTTGGTCGCCAGCACCGCGTCGGGCCTGATCACCGCGTCCAGCCGTTCGAGCAGGGCGCGCTTGGCGTCGAGGTTTTCGAAGATGGCTTCGATCACCACGTCGGCGCTCCGTGCGCCATGCCCTTCGGGGTCGGGAATGAGGCGATCCATGGCGTTGCGCAGCTCGTGCGGATCCCTGATCCTCTTCGCGTAAGCGGCGTAGGCGCGTTGCAGGGCTGGAGCAATGCGCTCCATTCCCTGATCCTCCAGGGTCACCGTCAGCCCGCGCAGCGCGCACCAGGCGGCGATGTCGCCGCCCATCACGCCGGCACCGACGACGTGCACCCGTCTAGCCTGGTGCGCACTCGCTTTTCCGAAACCCTTGAGCCGCTCCTGCAGGAAGAAGACGCGCACCAGATTGCGGGCGGTCGGCGAACGGACGATGCTGTCGATCAGTTGCGGAGCGGCCAGCGCATTGCCGTGGTGCTTTTCCCAGATGTCGATGATCGCGTACGGCGCCGGGTAATGCTCGATACGCGCGCGTTTGCCCACCTGCTTTCTTGCCCCGCGGGCGACCAGCGGGCGCAAGGGTCCGTTGAGCAGCCGTTGCAACAAGGGTGGACGGCGGCGGGGCTGATCAGAGAGCACCAGCAGCGCCGCGGCGTTCTCCATCACGCGCGCCGGCACGCACTCGTCGGCGAGACCAAGGCGCTTGGCGCGCCTGGCGTCGAGAGACTTGCCGGTGAGCATCATGTCCAGAGCGGCCTGCGGACCGATTCGTTCGGGCAGGCGCAACATTCCACCCCAGCCCGGAACGATGCCCAGCATCACCTCCGGCAGGCCAAGTCGTGTCGCCGGTTCGTCGACCACCAGCAGGTAGCGGCAGGCCAGCGCCAGTTCGAGGCCGCCGCCCAGGCAATGACCGCGCACCAGCGCCAGCGTCGGATAGCCGACCGTCGCCAGACGATTGAACAACTGCCAGCCGCGCTCGACCAGCGCAATGCCTTTTGCCGGCGTGTCGAGCTGCGTGAACTCCTGGATGTCGGCACCGGCGATGAAACCGGCCGCCTTCCCGGAGCGGAAAATGAGCCCCCTTGGCGGACTGCTGTCGAGTCGATCGAGTAGCAGCGCCAGTTCGTCCATGACCGCGCTGGACAGTGAATTGGTCGACTCGCCCGCCTTGTCCAGCGTCGCCCAGGCCAGGCCATCGGCGTCCACCTCGAACAGCCAGTTCCGATCGCTGTTGTCATTCCCGTTCATGCATTCTTCTCCTCTTTGCCGCTGGTCACCGTCAGGCAACGGTGTCGACCAGCATTGCCCCGCCCTGCCCACCGCCAATACAGATCGCCGCGATGCCGCGCCTGACCCTGGCCTGGCGCAAGGCATGCAGCAGGTGCAGGACGATGCGCGCGCCGGAAGCGCCAACCGGATGACCGACGGCCACCGCGCCGCCATCGACGTTGAGGCGACCCCGCGGCAGAGCGCCAAGGGCTTGCGCCAGGCCGAGCTGTTCACCGCAGTAATCGTCCGACTCCCAGGCAGCGAGACAGGCCAGCACCTGCGCGGCGAACGCTTCGTTGATTTCCCAGAGGTCGATGTCGTCGAGCCCCAGTCCGTGCCGCTGCAGGATCGGCGTTGCCGCATGCACCGGACCCAGACCCATCTGCGCCGGATCGAGACCCGCCCATTGACTGTCGGTGATGCGCCCGAGCGGCTCGAGCTGCCACCGCTCGACGGCAGCCTGTGAAGCGAGGATCAGCCAGGCCGCACCATCGGAAATCTGCGAGCTGTTGCCCGGCGTGACGCGCCCATAGCGCCGATCGAAGAATGGCTTGAGCCTGCTCAGACCGGCGACGTTCGAATCGGCACGCACACCGTCGTCGTCGGCATAGACCCGGCCTTGGGCATCGACCAGCGGGACGATCTCGCCGAGACGTCCACCGGCACGTGCGGCGACGGCACGCTGGTGACTGCCAACGCTGAACTGATCCATCTGCTGGCGCGAAATGGCAAAACGCCAGGCGAGGTTCTCCGCCGTCTGCCCCATCAGCAAGCCGATGTTCGGATCGGTCAGGCCTTTCAGCAGACCAATCACCGGCGAGAGAAGTTGTCCCGGGCGCAGCCTGGCCAGGACGCCAGCCTTCTGGCCGACCGTCTTTGCCTGCATCATCTGCGCAAACCAGCGCACCATCGCGTCCGAATACAGCAGCGGCGCATGCGACAGGGCATCGACGCCACCGGCGAGTACCAGCTGCGAGCGTCCGTTCTGGATATTGCCGATCGCCGAATCGAGCGCCTGCATGCCGCTGGCGCAGTTGCGCATCACCGTCCAGCCCGGCACCTTGTGGCCGCAACCCAGGCGCAGAGCAACGACACGGCCGATATTTACCTCGTCCGGGGAAGGGCTGGCGCAGCCGAGGATCACTTCGTCGAGGTCTGTCGGCGCAAAGCGCTGACGGATCAGTAGCCCTCGCCCGGCCTGCACCGCCAGGTCGCTGGCCGAGAACGGCCCCGGCGCATTGCGCCCCTTGAGAAACGGCGTCCGCGAACCATCGACGACATACACCGGCTGGAATTCCATTTCCTCTCCTTTACTGACGCTCGTCACCGCTAGGCGACAGGCGCCCTCGATCGACCCTATGCGGCGGCTTTGTGGACAACCGCCTCCTGCCGCGACTGGCCGAGATGGTGCGGAAAATCGTCGACCCGGATGACGATGTCGCGCAGCTCGTTGCGCCGCTTGAGCACCGCGTATTCGGCGGCAGTGACGATGCCGGCGGCGAAAGCCGCGTGCGCCAGATCGCGGACGTTGGCGTCCGGGTTGTCGGCGAGCGCACCGGTTTTTTCCGCGGCCCGAATCCTGGCCTCGATCGGCTCCGCCTCGATGGTTGCCAGCAGCGCCAGTTCGACTGCCCCGACGGGTTCGCTAGCGACCTTCGGCAGATAGGTTTCCGCGGTCAGCCGGTCACGCGCAGCGGACGGCTCGATCATCAGCTTGGCCACCTGGTGGCCGATGCGGTCCGACGGAACGTCGTAGGGATGGCCGAGCGGGAAAACGATGCGATAGAGCATGCTGCCGATCCAGCGTACGGGGAAATTGGCGATCACGCCGTCGAAAGCCATCTGCGCCTTGTACATGGTGTCCCACATCGCCCAGTGCATCAGCGGAGCGTCGGCCTGCTGACGCCCTTCCGACTCGTAACGCTTGAGCGTTGCGGAGCACAGATAGAGCATCGACAGGATGTCACCCAGCCGCGCCGAAAGCTTTTCGCGCCGCTTCAGTTCGCCACCGAGGACGAGCATCGAGATGTCGGCGAGGAAAGCGAAAGCTGACGAGAAGCGCGTCAGCTGCTGGTAGTAGCGCCTTGTCTCCGGCGCCACATTGGCCGGTACCGGGACGAAACGCGAGCCGGTCAAGCCCTTCGCCAGGGCACCGAAAGCGTGTTTGAGCGTGAACCCGGCGTGACCAAAAAATGCCTCGTCGAAGTCGAGCAGGCCCTGCTCCGTATCCGGGTTATACGCCGCCTTCATCTCCTTCAGCACGTAGGGATGGCAACGGATGGCGCCCTGACCGAAGAGGATCATGCTGCGCGTGAGAATGTTGGCGCCTTCGACGGTGATGCCGATCGGCAGCTGCTGATAGGCGCGGCCGATGAAGTTCGAGGGGCCGAGACAGATCCCCTTGCCGCCAACGATATCCATGCCGTCATTGACCACCTGGCGCGCGCGCTCGGTGACATGGTATTTGGCGATCGCCGAAACGACCGACGGCCTCTCGCCGAGATCGATGGCGCCGGCGGTCATCTTGCGCACCGCGTCCATCATGTAGGTATAGGCACCGATACGGGTGAGCGGCTCTTCGACGCCCTCGAAGCGTCCGATGGCCATCTTGAACTGGCTGCGGACGCGCGCGTACCCGCCAACCGTACGGGCGGTCAGTTGCGCCATGCCGGCATTCGACGACGGCAGCGAGATCGAGCGCCCTGCGGCCAGACACTCCATGAGCATCCGCCAGCCGTGGCCGACCATCGCCGGGCCACCGATCACGTAGTCGAGAGGCATGAACACGTCCTTGCCGCGCGTCGGACCGTTCATGAACATGGCGTTCAACGGCACGTGGCGGCGACCGATGTCGGCACCCGGCGTATCGCGCGGCACCAGTGCGCAGGTGATACCGATGTGCTTCTTGTCGCCGAGCAGCGCATCGGGGTCATAGAGGTGAAAGGCCAGGCCCAGGAGGGTGCATACCGGGCCCAGCGTGATGTAGCGCTTGTCCCAGGTGACGCGCATCCCGATCACTTCCTGGCCTTTCCAGACGCCCTTGCAGACGACGCCGACGTCGGGGATCGAGCCGGCGTCGGAGCCGGCCCACGGGCTGGTCAAGGCAAAAGCCGGTACTTCGACGCCCTTGGCCAGCCGCGGCAGGTAGTGATTCTTCTGCACATCGGTACCGTAATGCAACAGCAGTTCGGCGGGGCCGAGCGAGTTGGGCACCATCACCGACACCGACAAGGCCGAGCAACGCGTCGACAGCTTGGTGACCACCTGCGAATGTGCGAAGGCAGAGAACTCCAGGCCACCGTATTGCTTCGGGATGATCATCCCGAGAAAACCCTTGTCCTTGATGTATTGCCACGCTTCCGGTGACATGTCGAAGTCCTCGCTGGTCACCTTCCAGTCGTCGACCAGCGCACAGGCGTGCTCGACTTCGTTGTCCATGAAGGACTGCTCGGCAGGGCTGAGTTTCGGCACTGGATAAGCCAGCAGCTTGTTCCAGTCGGGGTCGCCACGGAACAGTTCCCCGTCCCACCACACCGTGCCGGCCTCCAGCGCTTCGCGCTCGGTGTCTGACATCTGCGGCAGAATACGCTTGTAGGTGGCGAAGACACGACGGCTGATCAACGCTTGTCGCCAGGGACGAACGCTGACCAGTACCGTAATGCTCACCAGAGTGACGCCGATGAGCAGCATGATGATCGTGGTGATCATGGCTGTTTCTCCTGTAAATGATTTGCGGTCCGAGGTTCCCGGGCACCTTCGCTGGGCGGCACGGGTGAAGCTGTCGACGAGTCCGGGCCCGACGGCAGTGGGGCGCGCAGACCGCCGAGCAGAAAAGGCATCAAGCGCTGGGCGAGGCGTCTGGCCAGCGTGGCGTCGTCGACGGTGTCAGCCGCCCCCTCGCCGGCCAGGTCGCCCAACTCGCAGCCGGTGACCACCCGCAGCACATCCGTACCGGCGATCGCGTAGGACATGGCACCGAGCATGAAATGCAGCCGCCAGACGATCTCGGCTTTCGGGACGTCGGGCAAGGCGTTGTACAAAGCCTGTTTGTAGCGGTCGATCACTTCCGCGTATTCGCTGGCAAAGAAGGTGCGGATGAACTCCGCCGGCTCGGTCAGGGTGCGGCCAAGCAGGCGCAGGAAAGTCATTCCGCCAAGCGATGGGTGCTCACCAATGCGCAACAGCGTGCCAAAAAAGGCTTCGAGGATCTGCGAGGGTTTCAGCGGCGCGCCAGCGGCCTCTGCCTCGAGCGCGTCGAGCGCGTACAGACGCTCCCGATTCAGCCAGCTGAGCCGGCGGCGGAAAACCTCGCGCAGCAGCGCTTCCTTGGAGCCGAAATGGTAGTTGACAGCCGCCAGGTTGACGTCAGCGCGGGTGGTGATCACGCGCATCGACGTCCCTTCATAGCCATGCTCCATGAACAGCCGCTCGGCCACATCCAGGATGCGTTCGCGAGTATCGTGGTTGGTCTTCTGGTCGGACATGAGATAGCAGGCCCCAAAGTGTTCAGGCTTGAGTGCTTCGACGAACCGGGAGTAGCGGGAGTAGCGGGAGTAGCGGGAGTAGCGGGAGTAACGAGAGTAGCAAGATTGCCGACAGCGCCTGAGGCCCAAGGCTTCGCTCAAACGTTCGTTTTAATGGTAGGGTGGGCGGCTGGCGAATGCAAGGCTTTTTTCCATTTTTCTGTGCCGGCCTCGAGACCCTCGGCGGCAACAGCAGGCATACTGCAGCGCTGGCCAACCACCATACGTCATCACTCACATGCGCCGTTCCGCCACTTCCAATGCAGCCCTCGATCGGCCACCGCCTGCCGACACGCATCTATGGCTGACACTGAACAAGCTCGTTCCGTATCTGTGGCAGTACAAATGGCGTGTCCTCCTGGCGCTTTCCTGCCTGTTCAGCGCCAAAGTGGCAAACGTCGCCGTACCCCTCGTTTTCAAGGACATGATCGACGCGCTGAGCAGCGAGCAGCAGGCTCTGGTTCTGCCGGCCCTGCTCCTCGCCCTCTACGGCGCGCTGCGTTTTTCCAGCACCCTGTTTACAGAATTGCGCGAAATCCTCTTCGCGCGCGTCACCCAACGCGCCGTTCGGCGCATTGCGCTGGAAGTCTTTCGCCACCTGCATGAGCTGTCGCTGCGCTTCCACCTGCATCGCGAAACCGGAGGGGTGTCGCGCGATATCGAGCGCGGCAGCCGATCGATCTCCAATCTGATCAGCTACACGCTGTATTCGATCCTCCCGACGCTGGTCGAAATCGGCCTTGTCCTGGCCATCCTGTTTGCCCGCTACGACAGCGTCTTCGTCCTCATCACCCTCGCTTCACTGAGCGCCTACGTGTTGTTCACGGTAAAGGTAAGCAACTGGCGCATCGCCATCCGCCGCAAAGTCAATGAAACCGACTCGGCCGCCAATACGCGCGCCATCGATAGCCTGATCAACTACGAGACGGTCAAGTATTTCAACAACGAGGAATTTGAAGCGCGGCGCTACGACCAGCAGCTGCGCAACTGGGAAGACGCCGCGACGAAAAGCCGCATCTCCCTGTCCTGGCTGAACCTTGGTCAGCAGGTCAGTATCGCCCTAGGGGTGACGGCGATGATGTGGCGAGCCGCCGCCGGCGTCGTCGACGGCACGATGACCATCGGCGACCTGGTTCTGGTCAACGCCTTCCTGATTCAGCTCTACATGCCGCTCAACTTTCTTGGTGTCGTGTACCGGGAAATCCGACAATCGCTGACCGACATCGAGCGCATGTTCGGTCTGCTCGAAGTCAACCGCGAAATCGCCGACGCACCTGCTGCCAGGGTCCTGCCGCCCGGTCCTGTGCAGGTCGATTTCGGCGCAGTAGACTTCTTCTATGAGGCGAACCGCCAGATCCTGCATGGCGTCGATTTCAATATTCCTGCCGGCGGAACGCTTGCCGTGGTCGGCGAGTCCGGCTCCGGAAAATCCACCCTGGCGCGCCTCCTGTACCGCTTCTACGACGTCAGTGGCGGTCACATCCGGATCAACGGCAGCGACTTGCGGCAGCTTACGCAGGCCAGTCTGCGCGCTGCGATCGGCATTGTTCCGCAGGACACCGTGCTCTTCAACGACACCATCTACTACAACATTCAGTATGGCCGCCCGGACGCCAGCCACGATGAGGTGTTGGCCGCAGCTGCAGCCGCGCAACTCGCGCGTTTCGTCGAACAGCTCCCCGAGGGCTATTCAACGCGCGTCGGCGAACGGGGCCTCAAACTCTCCGGGGGCGAGAAACAGCGCGTGGCGATCGCCCGCGCGCTGCTCAAGAACCCGCCCGTGTTGATTTTCGATGAAGCCACCTCGGCTCTCGACTCGAAAACCGAGAAAGCGATACAGGCCAGCCTCGACAACGCGGCCCGCGGGCGAACCACCCTGGTCATCGCGCACCGCCTGTCCACCATCATGAATGCTGACCAGATCCTGGTAATGGACGCTGGACGTATCGTCGAGCGTGGATCACACCCGCAACTGCTACAGGCGGGAGGCCTCTACGCGCAGATGTGGGAACTGCAGCAGCAGGAGGAGACGGCGCCAACAGCGGCGTAGCTCAGCCGTAGTGGCCGGGCGGGCCCCCGCACGGCGATCGGCCGACGACCACACACGTTTCGCATCGCGCTCAAGCAGGCAAAAAAAACCAGGCCGCAAGGCCTGGCTTTTTTTGCCTGCGGCTGGCATGCCGCCGGCCCGCGTGTCCCAAACTCTACTCGGCAACCACCGCAGCCGCCTCGGTTTCCGGCCGGTCGAGCAATTCGACCAGAGCCATCGGTGCGTTGTCGCCGACACGGAACCCACACTTCAGGATCCGTAGATAGCCGCCATTGCGCGCCGCGAAACGCGGTCCGAACTCGTCGAACACCTTGACCACCATGTCGCGGTCACGCAGGCGATCGAACGCCAGACGCCGGTTGGCAAGGCTTGGCTTCTTGCCCAGAGTGATGATCGGCTCGACCACCCGGCGAAGTTCCTTCGCCTTGGGCAGCGTCGTCTTGATCACCTCTTCACGCAGCAGCGATACGGTAATGTTGCGCAACATCGCCAGACGATGGGCGCTGGTACGATTCAGTTTGCGAAGACCCAAACGATGACGCATATCAATTCCTTCCTGTTCTTGTCCGGCGACTTATTTCTCGAGCCCGGCCGGCGGCCAGTTCTCAAGCTTCATGCCCAGTGTCAGGCCGCGTGCGGCCAATACTTCCTTGATTTCGTTAAGCGACTTGCGCCCGAGATTCGGCGTTTTCAGCAGTTCGTTCTCGGTCCGCTGAATCAGATCGCCAATGTAGTAGATGTTTTCCGCTTTCAGACAATTCGCCGAACGCACAGTCAGCTCAAGATCGTCCACCGGGCGCAGCAGCAGCGGATCGACCTGCACCGTTTTCTGATACTCAACGGGCAACGCCGTTCCAGCAAGATCGGCGAACACCGACAGTTGTTCCATCAGAATGCGGGCCGCGGTGCGGATCGCCTCTTCCGGTTCAATTGCTCCGTTAGTCTCGATCTCCATGATCAGCTTGTCGAGATCGGTCCGTTGCTCGACACGAGCGCTCTCGACGGTGTAGCTGACCCGACGGACCGGGCTGAACGAGGCGTCGAGAACCAGCTTTCCGATGCTCTTTCCGCTCTCGCCAAGGTCGCGAAGATTGCCCGCCAGGTAGCCCAGCGACCTTTCCACTTTCATTTCCATGGACAACTTGCCACCGGCTGAAAGGTGCGCAATCACGTGTTCCGGATTGATGATCTCGACGTCATGAGAAACCTCGATATCCGCCGCCCGAACGACGCCTTTGCCTTCCTTGCCCAGACGAAGAACCACCTCTTCACGATTGTGCAACTTGAAGACCACGCCCTTGAGGTTGAGCAGGATATCGACAACATCCTCCTGAACGCCGTCGATCGACGAGTACTCGTGGAGAACCCCATCAATACTCACCTCGGTCAGTGCGTAGCCCGGCATCGAAGAGAGCAGAATCCGCCGCAGCGCATTGCCCAGAGTGTGCCCATAACCGCGTTCAAACGGCTCCATGACCACCCGCGCATGCACTGGCGACAAGCTCTGCACATCGATGATGCGCGGTTTAAATAGTCCACTGCTTTGCATGTACTGTCCTTTGCCTGATGCCGTCAAGCCTAGCCACTACTACTTCGAGTAAAGTTCGATGACCAGACTCTCGTTGATCGTCGGCGGCAGTTCGCTGCGCTCCGGATGCGCCTTGTAGGTGCCTTTCAGCGCCTTAGCGTCCACTTCAACCCACTCCGGAAAACCCCGCGATTCGGCTGCTGCAAGCGCCGCCTTGACACGCAATTGGGCCTTCGCCTTCTCGCAGACTTCGACGACGTCGCCTGGACGAACCTGGTAGGAAGGGATGTTCACCCGACGTCCGTTCACCAGCATGCCATTGTGCCTGACCAGCTGACGTGATTCTGAACGCGATGCTGCGAACCCCATGCGATGGACGACGCTGTCCAGGCGAGCCTCCAGGAGCTGCAGGAGCACCTCGCCGGTCACGCCCTTGCGCCGGTCTGCTTCCTTGTAAACCTTGCGAAACTGTCCCTCGAGAACCCCGTAGATGCGGCGAATCTTCTGCTTCTCGCGCAGGTGGACACCGTAATCGGACAGACGCTGCCCCGACTTCTGGCCGTGTTGGCCTGGCGCATACGAGCGACGCTCAATGGCACACTTGTCGGTAAAGCACTTCTCACCCTTCAGAAACAGCTTCTCGCCTTCGCGGCGACACTGACGGCACTTCGGATCTAGGTTGCGAGCCACTCTATCTTCTCCTTAAATCCGACGCTTCTTCGGCGGACGGCAGCCGTTGTGCGGGATCGGCGTGACATCGGTAATCGCCGTGATCTTCATGCCAAGTGCATTGAGCGCGCGCACCGACGACTCACGCCCGGGGCCGGGGCCCTTGATGCGCACCTCGAGGTTCTTGACGCCACATTCGACAGCCACCTTGCCCGCCGCTTCAGCAGCCACCTGCGCCGCAAACGGGGTGCTCTTGCGTGAGCCCTTGAACCCGGCACCGCCGGAGGTAGCCCAGGACAGGGCGTTACCCTGACGGTCGGTGATGGTAATGATGGTATTGTTGAACGACGCATGAATATGGGCAACGCCCTCAGCTACGTTCTTCTTTACCTTGACTTTCTTGCGAACTTTTCCAGCGGTCTTGGCCATAGTCAGATCCTATTTCCTAATCACTTCTTGCCGGCGATCGGCTTACGCGGACCTTTGCGGGTACGGGCGTTGGTCTTCGTACGCTGACCGCGAGACGGCAGGCCCTTGCGATGACGAAGGCCACGGTAGCAACCGAGGTCCATCAAGCGCTTGATGCTCATCGTGACTTCGCGGCGCAAATCGCCCTCGACGGCAAATCTGCCGATCTGATCGCGTAAACGCTCCAGTTCGGCTTCCGTCATGTCCTTCATCTTTGTGGAACGTGAAACACCAGCAGCATCACAAATCTTCTGTGCGCGCGGACGCCCAATACCGTAGATCGCGGTAAGCGCAATCTCGGCGTGCTGGTGGTTCGGTAGGTTTACGCCTGCGATGCGGGCCATTGATTCACCCCAAGTAATCGAAACTTACAGTTATACCTTCAACCGACTGACGACCCATGACTCGGGCCGCAGCGATCAACCTTGACGCTGTTTGTGACGCGGATCCGTACAGATCACACGCACAATGCCGTGACGCCGAATGATTTTGCACTTCCGGCAGATGCGCTTCACAGAGGCCAGCACTTTCATTGTTAACTCCTGATTCTCCGGCAGCAGGCGCAGCCAGCCTGAAACCGAATTGTTGCGTAGAGATTCTTCACTTGGCGCGGAAGACGATTCGCGCTCTGCTCAAGTCATAGGGTGTCAGTTGAACGGTCACCTTGTCCCCTGGCAGTATGCGGATGTAGTGCATGCGCATTTTCCCGGAGATAAAACCAAGAACCACATGGCCGTTCTCGAGCTTCACCCTGAACGTTGCGTTGGGCAGGTTCTCGACGACCTCACCCTGCATTTCAATCAAGTCTTCCTTTGCCATCCTATTTCGCCGGTAACCCGGAGCCTTTGAAGTTAGCCTTCTTGAGCAGGCTCTCGTACTGGTGCGACATCGTGTACGCCTGCACCTGGGTCATGAAATCCATCGTCACAACAACGATGATCAACAGCGAAGTACCGCCGAAGTAGAAAGGTACGTTCCACTTCAGAATCATGAACTCCGGCAGCAAGCAAACAATCGTGATGTAGCAGGCGCCAACCAAGGTCAGGCGCATCAGTATCCTGTCAATGTAGCGCGCCGTCTGATCGCCTGGACGAATCCCAGGGACGAAAGCACCGCTCCTCTTCAGGTTGTCCGCTGTTTCTCTGGAGTTGAAGACAAGCGCCGTATAGAAGAAACAGAAGAAGATAATCGCTGCGGCGTAGAGCATCACGTAAATCGGTTGCCCTGGTGACAGCGCGCCCGCAATATCCTTCAGCCAACGCCCGGACTCGCCGGCGCCAAACCAGCCGGCAATGGTTGCCGGAAAGAGGATGATAGAGGAGGCAAAAATCGGCGGAATCACTCCCGCCATGTTCAATTTCAACGGCAGATGAGAGCTTTGACCACCATAGACCTTGTTGCCCACCTGCCGCTTTGCATAGTTCACCAGAATCTTGCGCTGCCCACGCTCGACAAACACCACAAAGGCGGTGACCAGGACCACCAGAACACAGATCACCAGCGCCGTCAGCGGATGCATCGCGCCGGTACGCACCAGTTCGAGGAGCCCTCCGATGGCACTCGGCAAGCCCGCGGCAATACCGGCAAAGATGATCAGCGAAATGCCGTTGCCCAAGCCCCGCTCGGTAATCTGCTCGCCAAGCCACATCAAGAACATCGTCCCGGTGACAAGTGTGGTTACCGTCACGAAGCGAAACATCATCCCCGGGTCAAGCACCAATCCCGGCTGCGACTCGACCGCCACGGCGATACCGATACCCTGAAAGAGGGCAAGAGCAACCGTACCGTAGCGCGTGTATTGCGTGATTTTCCGGCGCCCGGCCTCACCCTCTTTTTTGAGGGCTTCAAGCTGCGGACTGGCATGGGTCATCAATTGCATGATGATCGACGCCGAAATGTACGGCATGATCCCCAGCGCAAAAATCGTGAACCGCGACAAGGCCCCACCGGAGAACATGTTGAACATGCCCAGGATGCCGCCCTGTTGCCGACTGAAGAGCTCGCCCAGGACGTGCGAATCGATTCCGGGCACCGGGATGTGCGAACCGATCCGGTACACAACCAGAGCGCCAAGCAGGAACCATAGACGGCGCTTCAGATCGCCGAACTTCCCGCCTTTGCTGACCGTGTTAGGACTAGTTGCCAAAAAATATCACCCCTGCCAACGCGTTATTCGGAGATGCTGCCGCCCGCGGCTTCGATCGCCGCCCGAGCGCCGGCAGTCGCGCCAACACCCTTGAGCAAGACTTTCCGCGTGATCGCACCCGATAGAACAACCTTTGCCGACAACACCTGTTGCGGCACCAGATTCGCTTGCCGAAGCGTTGCCAGATCAATCTCATCCACCGGCAGGCGCTCGATTTCGGACAGCCTTACTTCGACGTTACGGGCGCCGGTCATTGACTTGAAGCCGCGCTTCGGTAGCCGGCGCTGCAACGGCATTTGACCGCCCTCGAAGCCGACCTTGTGGAAACCCCCGGCACGGGACTTTTGACCTTTGTGACCGCGCCCGCAGGTCTTTCCCCAACCGGAACCAACGCCTCGGCCAACGCGCTTCTTGTCTGCGCGCGCGCCGTCGCCGGCTCGAACAGTATTCAGTTCCATCTCAGCCCTCACACTTCAAGAGATAGCCAACCTTGTTGATCATCCCGCGAACCGCTGGAGTATCTTCGAGTATTGCACTGCTGTGCATACGCCGCAGGCCCAGGCCACGCACCGTCGCACGATGCGATTCCTTGGTGCCGATCAGGCTTCTGACAAGCGTCACCTTCACTTTTTTCTCAGCCATCTCTTACCCCTGAATCTCTGCCACGGTCTTGCCCCGCTTGGCCGCAACCTCGGCAGGCGTAGTCATCGAGCGCAGCCCGTTGATCGTCGCGCGGACAACGTTATAAGGATTGGTAGACCCGTGCGCCTTGGCGACCACGTTGGTCATTCCGATCACATCGAATACCGCCCTCATGGCGCCCCCGGCGATGATACCCGTACCCTCCGGCGCTGGCTGCATCATCACTGTCGACGCGCCGTGACGTCCGAAGACGGTGTGCTGCAGGGTGCCGTTCTTGAGGCTCACCTTGATCAGGTTGCGCCGCGCTTCTTCCATGGCTTTCTGAACGGCCACCGGCACTTCACGAGACTTGCCCTTGCCCATACCAACGCGCCCATCACCGTCGCCGACGACGGTCAGCGCCGCGAAGCCGAGAATCCGACCACCCTTGACGACCTTGGTTACGCGGTTGATCGAGATCATCTTCTCGCGCATGCCATCATCGGGCCTGTCCGACTGCTGAGGTTTTCTGCCTTGAGGTCTAGCCATTGATTACTCCAATTCTTTGCAGGGTGCGGCGATCAGAACTTGAGGCCGGCTTCACGAGCAGCCTCGGCAAGCGCCTTGATCCGTCCGTGATACTGAAACCCGGAACGATCGAACGCCACCTGCTCGACCCCCGCTTTCCTGGCGCGCTCGGCAACCAGCTGACCAATCGCCTTGGCGGCGCCGATGTCGCCACCGTTCGGCAGGCTCTTGCGCACTTCCGGCTCGAGCGATGAGGCGGCCGCCAGGACTTTGGTCCCGCAAGCCGAAATCACCTGCGCGTAGATATGGCAGTTGCTGCGGTGAACCGAAAGACGCACCGACTTCAGCTCGGCAATCTTGGCCCGGGTTTTGCGAGCCCTGCGCAAACGCGCCAGTTTCTTGTCAATCATCTCAGCACCCTTACTTCTTCTTCTTCGTTTCTTTGATCACGACCACTTCGTCGACATAGCGCACACCCTTGCCCTTGTAGGGCTCGGGCGGACGATAGGCGCGAACCTCTGCAGCCACCTGGCCCACGAGCTGCCGATCCACTCCCTTGATGACGATTTCAGTCTGAATGGGGGTCGTAGCCGTAATGCCGCTTGGCAACTTGTACGCAACCGGATGCGAGAATCCCAGCGTCAGATTGAGCGTGTCGCCTTGCGCCTGAGCTCGATAGCCAACGCCAACGAGACTCAACTTGCGCTCGAACCCTGCACTCACTCCGGTCACCATATTGGCCAGAACGGCACGCATCGTGCCCGACATGGCAACAGCCTCTGCCACTCCAGCCACCGGCTTGCACAATAGACTGCCATCCTCAAGAGCCACCGAGACCGCCGGATTGACGGCAAACTTTAAAGCCCCCAGAGGGCCGGTCACTGAAATCTGGTCGGAGGAAATATCTACCGCGACACCCTGCGGCAGAACGATTGGTTTTTTTGCAACGCGGGACATAGCTACCCCTTACGCGACGACGCAGAGCACTTCGCCGCCGATATGGCTGGCACGTGCCTTGCGGTCAGTCATGACACCCTTCGGTGTCGACACGATCGCCACACCAAGACCGTTCATGACCGGAGGAATGTTGTCGGCGCCTCGATAAATACGCAGGCCGGGCCGGGAAACGCGATCGATCCGCTCGATCACCGGACGACCGGCGTAATACTTCAGGCCAATCTCCAGAATCGGCTTGCCGTCGTTCGGCTTGACGCTGAAATCCTCGACATAACCTTCGTCCTTCAACACCTGGGCGATGGCAATCTTTACTTTTGAAGACGGCATGGCGACGGAGGCCTTGTTTGCCATCTGGGCATTTCGGATGCGTGTCAGCATGTCGCTGATCGGATCGCTCATACTCATTCTGTTCTCTCCTGCCTACCAGCTAGCCTTGATCATTCCGGGGACTTCACCTTGCATGACGAAGTCGCGAAGCTTGCCACGACCCAGACCGAACTTGCGAAAAACACCGCGCGGACGACCGGTCAGTGCGCACCGGTTACGTAGCCGAACCGGGCTTGAGTTGCGTGGCAGCGCCTGCATTTTCAGCCGCGCCTCGAAGCGATCCTCAACGGAGAGGCTCTGGTCATTAATGACCGCCACCAGATCGGCACGCTTCTTGGCATACTTTTCGACTGTCTTGCGCCGCTTCTCACCGCGGTTGATCACAGAGAGTTTTGCCATTTCGTCTCAGTTCCTGAAGGGAAATTTAAACGCGCCAAGCAAGGCACGCGCTTCGTCATCGGTCTTCGCAGTAGTCGTCACGCTGACATTCATGCCGCGCAGCGCGTCGATCTTGTCGTACTCGATTTCCGGAAAGATGATCTGCTCTTTGAGGCCCATGCTGTAGTTTCCGCGGCCATCGAAACCCTTGCCCGATATGCCACGAAAGTCACGCACCCGAGGCAACGCCACAGTTACCAGACGATCGATGAATTCGAACATACGCGGACCCCGCAGAGTCACCATGCAGCCAATCGGGTAGCCGGTGCGAATCTTGAAGCCGGCGATCGACTTGCGAGCCTTGGTCGTAACCGGTTTCTGGCCGGCAATCTTGGTCATGTCGCCAATCGCGCTCTCGAGCACCTTCTTGTCTGCAACCGCCTCACCAACACCCATGTTCAGGGTCACCTTGGTGATCCGCGGCACTTCCATGCTCGACTTGTAGCCGAACTTCTCGGTAAGCTCTGCCACCACGGTGGTCTTGTAGTAATCCAATAAACGTGCCATGACTACTCCTTAGCCCGCCAACACTTCGCCGTTCGACTTGAAAAAGCGCACTTTCGTACCGTCTTCAAGCTTCCTGAAGCCGACACGATCCGCTTTCTTGGTCGCCGGGTTGTAGAGCGATACATTCGATACGTGAAGCGGCATCTCTTTTTCAACGATGCCGCTGACGACACCCTTCACCGGATTCGGCTTGACATGCTTCTTGACGCGATTGACCCCAGCCACCAGGACGTGCTCGGCATCGGTACGCTGCAGCACAGCCCCGCGCTTTCCCTTGTCTTTTCCAGCAATGACGACGACGTCATCGCCCTTACGAATTTTTTCCATGACCTTCCTTACAGCACTTCCGGTGCCAGGGAGACGATCTTCATGAACCGATCGCCGCGCAACTCGCGCGTCACCGGCCCGAAGATACGCGTACCAATCGGCTCCATCTTGTTATTCAGGAGGACAGCGGCGTTGTGGTCGAACTTGACCAAGGAGCCATCCATGCGGCGTACGCCCTTGGCCGTGCGCACGACCACAGCGCTGTAGACGTCACCCTTCTTGACCCGTCCACGCGGCGCCGAATCCTTGACGGTGACCTTGATAATGTCGCCGACACCCGCGTAGCGGCGCTTGGAGCCACCCAGCACTTTAATGCACATCACCGAGCGCGCACCGGTGTTATCGGCGACGTCGAGAACTGTTTGTACTTGAATCATCTGTCACTCCAACTTGGCCCGCAGCTGCGGTCAGTCTTGGAACCCGTAAGGGTAGAAACGCTCAAAGGCGAAAGTCAGCCGAGCGCGGGGAAGGCGGCATTATAGCCGCTCTTGAGAACAAAGCAAGCTTTAAATGGCAACCGCGCGTTCAAGAAGCTTGGTGACAACCCACGCCTTGCTCTTTGATAGCGGGCGGCACTCCTGGATTTCGACCAGGTCGCCAGACTTGGCATCATTGCCGTCATCATGCGCATGGTATTTGCTCGAGCGCATCATGATTTTGTCGTAAATCGCGTGCTTGACGCGGCGTTCGACGACGACGGTCACCGTCTTGTCCATGCGATCGCTGACGACGCGCCCGACCAGGGTGCGCTTGTTGCTGGTGGTCTCGCTCATTGTTGAACTGCCTTTTCACGAAGAAGCGTGCGTACGCGCGCAATCTGGCGACGCACTTTACCGATCTGACTGTTGTTGGACAACTGCTGCGTGGCCAGCTGCATCCGCAGACCAAACTGTGCCTTCAGCAAGTCCAGCAATTCCTTGTTCAGTTCGTCGACGGTTTTTGCTCTGAGTTCACTGACTTTCATGATCAACCTACCATACGCGTTACGAAAACCGTCGGAATCGGCAGCTTCGCAGCAGCCAACGAGAACGCTTCACGCGCCAGGCCTTCGTTCACACCATCCATCTCGTAGAGAACCTTGCCGGGCTTGATTTCCGCGACCCAGTATTCCGGGTTTCCCTTGCCGCTTCCCATGCGCACTTCGGCAGGTTTCTTCGAAATCGGCTTGTCGGGAAAGATCCGGATCCAGATCCTGCCACCGCGCTTGATATGGCGCGTCATGGCCCGGCGAGCGGCTTCGATCTGACGAGCCGTCAGCCGACCACGACCAATCGCCTTGAGCCCGAACTCCCCGAAACTTACTTTGGCTCCGCGCGTTGCCAGGCCAGTGTTACGGCCTTTCTGCTCTTTGCGGTACTTTCTTCTAGTTGGCTGAAGCATCTGTGGTTCCTGCCTTTCTTACACGTTTCACCGGCGCCTTCGCGTCCGGAGCGGCCCCCTCGACGCCTGCAGCAGCGTCTTCCTGGCCCTCTGGCTTTGTCCTCACCGCCACGCGCGGCCGTTCGGCATCACCTGGGCGGGCAGCACGGCGCGGCTTGCGCGCCTGCTCGTCGGTGGCGCTTTCCGGAGCCACCACCGCCTGATCTTGGCGATTGGCGACTTCGCCCTTGTAAACCCAGACCTTGACGCCGATCAGACCGTAGGTCGTGAGTGCTTTCGAGGTGGCGTAGTCGATATCGGCACGCAGCGTATGCAGCGGCACCCGACCCTCGCGATACCACTCACGACGGGCAATCTCGGCACCGTTCAGGCGGCCGGAGCTCATGATCTTGATCCCTTGCGCACCAAGCCGCATGGCGTTCTGCATCGCCCGCTTCATGGCTCTGCGGAACATGATTCGCTTTTCGAGCTGCTGGGTGATCGAGTCGGCGATGAGCTGCGCGTCAATTTCCGGCTTGCGAATCTCTTCGATACTGACATGCACCGGGACGCCCATGATCTTCTGCAGGGCAACGCGAAGATTATCGATCTCTTCGCCTTTCTTGCCGATAACCACGCCGGGGCGAGCCGAAAAGATCGTCACGCGGGCGTTCTTGGCAGGACGCTCGATGAGAACCCGGCCAACGGACGCGTGCTTGAGTTTCTTTTTCAGGAACTCGCGCACCTGCACATCTTCGTTGAGCATGCCGGCGAAGTTTTTTTTGTTTGCATACCAGCGTGACGACCAATCACGAGTGACAGCCAGCCGAAACCCAGTAGGATGAATCTTTTGTCCCATACTTATTCCTCAGTTGCCGACGGTCAGAAAAACGTGACAAGTCGGCTTGACGATCCGGTTGCCGCGCCCCTTCGCCCGTGCCGTGAAGCGCTTGAGCACCATGCCCTTCTCGACGCAGATGGTGGTGACTTTCAGCTCGTCGATGTCCGCGCCATCATTGTGCTCGGCGTTGGCGATCGCCGACTCGAGCACTTTCTTGATGATTGCCGCTCCCTTCTTCGGACTGAACGTCAGAATACTGAGGGCCTTATCCACCGGCAGACCGCGGATCTGATCGGCAACCAGTCGGCCTTTCTGGCTCGACAGGCGAACGCCGCGCAAAACAGCACGAGTTTCCATATTCATTGTTCTACCTCTTTGCCTTTTTGCCGGCAGTATGGCCTTTGAAGGTGCGCGTCAGCGAAAACTCGCCGAGCTTGTGCCCGACCATGTTCTCGGTGACATACACCGGTACGTGCTGCTTGCCGTTATGCACAGCAATCGTCAGGCCAACAAAATCCGGCAACACGGTCGACCGGCGCGACCAAGTCTTGATCGGGCGCTTGTCGCCCGTCGCGCGCACTGCGTCCACTTTCTTGATCAGATGGGCGTCGGCGAACGGGCCCTTTTTAACGGAACGTCCCATGGTTCTCTATCCCTTAGCGTTTATTACTACGGCGCTGCACGATCATCGAGGTCGTGCGCTTGTTGCGACGCGTACGATAACCTTTGGTCTTGGTACCCCACGGGCTAACCGGGTGCATACCTGCGGCCGTCTTGCCTTCACCACCACCGTGCGGGTGATCGACCGGGTTCATGGCCACGCCACGGACGGTCGGACGGATGCCACGCCAGCGATTTGCACCAGCCTTGCCGATCGAGCGCAGACTGTGCTCTTCGTTACCCACTTCGCCGATCGTCGCGCGACAATCGACGTGCACCCGGCGGATCTCGCCCGAGCGCAGCCGCAGCTGGGCGTGCATACTCTCACGAGCGAGCAGTTGCACCGAGGTACCCGCGGAGCGCGCCAGCTGCGCACCCTTGCCAGGGATCATCTCGACGCAGTGAATCGTCGTACCCACCGGGATATTGCGAATCGGCAGCGTATTGCCAACCTTGATCGGAGCCTCGGAGCCACTGATGACTTGCTGACCAACAACCAGACCCCGCGGCGAAATGATATAGCGCCGCTCGCCATCGGCATAACAAAGCAAAGCGATACTCGCCGTGCGGTTTGGATCATACTCAAGACGCTCAACCTTGGCCGGAATACCGTCCTTGGTGCGCTTGAAGTCCACCAGACGATAATGTTGCTTGTGGCCACCACCGCGATGACGGGTGGTGATATGCCCATTACTGTTACGTCCGGCGTGCTGGGATTGTGATTCGACCAGCGCCGCGACCGGCGCCCCTTTGTGCAGCTTCGGATTGACGACCTTGATGACCGCGCGGCGGCCTGGCGAGGTCGGCTTGACTTTGACGAGTGCCATCAGACGCCCCCTCCATCGACGAAGTTAATCTCCTGCCCCGGCTGCAGGCACACGTAGGCCTTCTTCCAGGTCTTCCGCCGGCCCATGACGCGGCCAAACTTCTTGTGCTTGCCCTTGACATTGGCAATCTGGACCGATTTCACCGCAACCTTGAACAGCAACTCAACCGCGCCTTTTACCTCAGGCTTGGTCGCATCCGGCGCCACGCGAAAGATCACCTGCTCGTTCTTGTCGGCAATAAACGTCGCCTTCTCGGAGATCTGCGGGGCGAGCAATACTTGCATCAGACGTTCTTGGTTCATCCCAGGACCTCCTCAAACTTGGCCAGCGCGCCCTTGGTGATCAACACCTTCGGGAAGCGGACCAGCGACACCGGATCGGCCTGCTGCACCTCCACCACCAATACATTGGGAAGGTTGCGCGAAGCCAGGAATACGTTCTCGCCGAGTTCCTCGGTAATCACCAGCACCGACTCATAGCCCATTCCCTTGATCTTCGCGGCAAACAACTTTGTCTTCGGCGCGTCGATCGAAAAGTCCTCGACGACCGCCAGACGATCCTCGCGAGCCAACTGGGAAAGAATGGCCGCCATTCCGGCACGGTACATCTTGCGGTTCAGCTTCTGGCTGAAGTTCTCGTCCGACGAGTTCGGAAACACCCGGCCACCGCCTCGCCAGATTGGCGACGACGACATGCCCGCACGAGCACGACCGGTGCCTTTTTGCCGCCAGGGTTTTTTCGTCGTGTGACGAACGTCACCGCGGTCCTTCTGCGCCCGATTGCCGCTGCGTGCATTGGCCTGGTAGGCGACCAGAACCTGGTGCACGAGAGCTTCGTTGTACTCGCGATCGAAGAGAACGTCAGAAGCCTGCAGGCGATTCGCCTCCTGGCCCTGCTCATTGATAAGCTTGAGTTCCATTTATGCCCCCGCCTTGACTGCAGGACGCACCATCACGTCCGACCCCTTTGAGCCGGGAACCGCGCCCTTGAGCAACAGTAACTGACGCTCGACGTCTACGCGGACGATCTCGAGGTTCTGCTGGGTGCGCTTGGCAGCACCGAGCTGACCGGCCATCTTCTTGCCCGGAAAGACACGTCCCGGATCCTGGGCCATGCCGGTTGAGCCAAGCGCCTTATGTGACACCGAGTTGCCGTGCGAGGCATTCTGCGATAAGAAGTGGTGCCGCTTGATGGCGCCCGAGAAGCCCTTGCCGATGGTCTGGCCGGTAACGTCAACCTTCTGACCGACCGCGAAGATGGTGACACTGATCTGATCGCCCGCCTTCAGGCTGGCGAGTTCGTCAGCGGAGACGGCGAACTCTTTCAATACGTGGCCGGCTTCGACGCCAGCCTTGGCCAAATGCCCGGCCAGCGGCTTGCTCACACGGGATGGACGCCGCTTGCCAAAAGCCAGCTGAACGACGGAGTAACCGTCGCTTTGCTGCGTCTTGATCTGAGCGACGCGATTGTTCGACACGTCGAGCACGGTTACCGGGACGCTTGCGCCAGCCTCGGTAAAGATGCGCGTCATGCCGACCTTGCGCCCAACAAGGCCTAGACTCATGTTTATTCTCCTCTGACCGGCTACGATTGGCCGGCGAGCGTTGCAAACAAAACGGGCAGCGTGAGAGAACGCAGCTGCCCGACCAAAGCCGGCGATTATAGCCTTAAGGAAGCCGTTACTGCAACTTAATTTCGACGTCAACACCTGCCGGAAGGTCCAGCTTCATCAAGGCATCGACCGTTTTGTCGGTCGGATCGATGATATCCATCAAGCGCAGGTGGGTACGCATCTCGAACTGATCGCGTGAGGTCTTGTCGACGTGCGGCGAACGAAGTACGTCAAAACGCTGGATGCGGGTCGGTAGCGGAACCGGGCCACGAACGACGGCGCCGGTACGCTTGGCGGTTTCGACGATCTCCTGGGCCGACTGATCGATCAAACGATAGTCGAAGGCTTTCAGACGAATCCGGATTTTTTGGCTTTGCATGTCATATTCCAAAGAGCGATGGGCGGCACCTTTGGCGCCGCCCGAAGTGTTGTTCCGAACTACTCGATGATTTTTGCGACGACGCCGGCGCCGACGGTACGGCCGCCTTCGCGAATGGCGAAGCGCAGACCTTCCTCCATGGCGATCGGCGCGATCAGCTTGACCGTCATCTGGATGTTGTCACCCGGCATGACCATTTCAACGCCTTCAGGCATCGAGATGGCGCCGGTAACGTCCGTCGTGCGGAAGTAGAACTGCGGCCGGTAGTTGTTGAAGAACGGCGTGTGACGACCGCCCTCTTCTTTCGACAGCACATACACCTCACCGGAAAAGTGGGTGTGCGGCTTGATCGAACCCGGCTTGGCCAGCACCTGACCACGCTCGACGTCTTCACGCTTGACGCCGCGCAGCAGAACGCCGACGTTGTCACCCGCCTGACCCTGGTCGAGCAGCTTGCGGAACATCTCGACACCGGTGCAGATGGTCTTCACGGTCGGCTTGATACCGACAATCTCGACCTCCTCGCCCACCTTGACAATGCCGCGCTCGACGCGACCGGTAACCACCGTACCGCGGCCTGAAATCGAGAAAACATCCTCGATCGGCAGCAGGAAGGGCTTGTCAATGGCACGCTCCGGCGTCGGAATGTAGGAGTCCAGCGCTTCCGCCAGCGCCATCACCGAAGCCTCACCCTGCTCGCCCAGGTCACCCTCGAGCGCCTTCAGGGCAGAACCCTGGATGATCGGAACGTCGTCGCCAGGAAAGTCGTACTTGGACAGCAGCTCGCGCACTTCCATATCCACCAGCTCGAGCAGTTCGGCGTCGTCAACCATGTCGCACTTGTTCAGATAGACAATGATGTACGGAACACCTACCTGGCGGGCGAGCAGGATGTGCTCGCGCGTCTGCGGCATCGGGCCGTCGGCGGCGGAAACCACCAGAATGGCGCCGTCCATCTGCGCCGCACCGGTAATCATGTTCTTCACGTAGTCGGCGTGACCCGGGCAGTCGACGTGCGCGTAGTGGCGCTTGGACGTCTCGTACTCGACGTGCGCGGTATTGATCGTGATCCCGCGCGCCTTTTCTTCCGGCGCTGCGTCAATCTGGTCGTAGGCCTTGGCGGTACCGCCAAACTTCTTCGACAGAATGGTCGTGATCGCCGCCGTCAGCGTTGTCTTGCCGTGGTCAACGTGCCCAATCGTGCCAACGTTGACGTGCGGTTTGTTGCGCTCGAATTTTCCCTTTGCCATTACCTTATCCTCAAAAACAACGTCATTTCTTGTTGATGATGGCCTCAGCGACGTTCTTCGGCGCTTCGGCGTAGTGCTTGAATTCCATGGAGTAGGTCGCACGACCCTGAGACAGCGAGCGCAGGGTCGTCGAATAACCGAACATCTCCGCCAGCGGCACCTCGGCACGAATCAGCTTGATGTTGCCTGGCGCATCTTCCATTCCCTGAACCATGCCGCGACGACTCGACAGGTCGCCCATGACGTTGCCCATATAGTCTTCCGGCGTCTCGACTTCGACGGCCATCATCGGCTCAAGCAGGGTTGGCTGGGCGCGACGCATCCCTTCCTTAAAGGCAAACGATGCCGCCATACGAAAGGCGTTCTCGTTGGAGTCAACGTCGTGGTACGAGCCTTCAAACAGGGTGAACTTGATATCGACCACCGGGAAGCCGGCCAGCACACCGCTGGTAATCGCATCCTGCAAGCCCTTGTCGACCGCCGGAATGTACTCGCGCGGCACCGTACCACCCTTGATAGCGTCGACGAACTCGTAGCCTTTGCCGGTCTCGTTCGGTTCGATCTTGAGCCACACGTGACCGTACTGACCACGCCCACCGGACTGCTTGACGAACTTGCCTTCCTGTTCGACCGTCTTCTTGATGCATTCACGGTAGGCCACCTGTGGCGCACCCACGTTGGCATCGACCCCGAACTCGCGACGCAGACGATCGACAATGATCTCCAGGTGCAACTCGCCCATACCCGAGATGATGGTTTGCCCGGACTCCTCATCCGTACGCACACGGAAAGACGGATCCTCCTGCGCCAGACGGCCAAGTGCGATACCCATCTTTTCCTGGTCGGGCTTGGTTTTCGGCTCGACTGCGACGTGGATCACGGGCTCCGGGAAAATCATCCGCTCGAGGGTGATCACGGCGGTCGGATCGCAAAGCGTCTCGCCCGTGGTCACGTCCTTGAGGCCTACACAGGCCGCGATGTCGCCGGCGAGCACCTCTTTCAACTCCTCGCGGTTGTTAGCGTGCATCTGCAGGACGCGCCCGATACGCTCGCGACGACCCTTGGTCGGGTTGTAGATGAAGTCGCCGGACTTGAGCACTCCGGAGTAGACGCGAATAAAGGTCAACTGCCCGACGTAGGGGTCTGTCATCAGCTTGAAGGCGAGCGCCGAGAACTTGGCGCCATCTGACGCCTCGCGGCTACCAATCTCGCCATTCTCCAACTCGCCGGTCACCGGCGGGATATCGATCGGCGACGGCAGCAAATCGATCACCGCGTCGAGCATGCGCTGCACGCCCTTGTTCTTAAAAGCGGTTCCGCACAAACCCGGCTGAATCTCGCAGGCCAGAGTGCGCGCGCGCAGACCCTTGATGATATCGGCTTCGTCGAGGTCACCGTGCTCGAGATAGCGGTCCATCAATTCTTCCGACGACTCGGCCGCCGCTTCGATCATCTTGCCACGCCATTCGTCGGCCTCGGCTTGCAGCCCGGCAGGAATGTCACGATAGTCGAACTTCATCCCCAACGAGGCCTCATCCCAGATGATGGCCTTCATCTTGATCAGGTCGACAACGCCCTCGAAGTAATCCTCTTTGCCAATCGGAATGACGATCGGCACCGGATTGGCCTTCAGGCGGGTTCTCATTTGCTCCATGACCTTGAAGAAATCGGCGCCCTGCCGATCCATCTTGTTCACGAAGGCCAAGCGCGGCACCTTGTACTTGGTCGCCTGACGCCAAACGGTTTCCGACTGTGGCTGTACACCCCCGACCGCGCAGTAGATCATGCACGCACCGTCGAGAACGCGCATCGAGCGCTCGACTTCAATCGTGAAGTCGACGTGCCCGGGCGTATCGATGATGTTGATCCGGTGCTCGGGGCGGTCAAGCTGCATGCCCTTCCAGAAACAGGTCGTCGCAGCCGAAGTAATGGTGATACCGCGCTCCTGCTCCTGCGCCATCCAGTCCATGGTCGCAGCACCGTCATGGACTTCACCAATCTTGTGGTTGATACCCGTGTAGAACAGGATACGCTCGGTCGCCGTCGTCTTGCCGGCGTCAATGTGAGCGCTGATACCGATGTTCCGGTAGCGCTCGATAGGGGTTTTACGTGCCACAGTAATGGACCTTCACTAATAAAGAGCGACCGTCGCCGCAGGGCGGCGACGCTTTTGGTGTGACCTAGAAGCGGAAGTGCGCGAAAGCCTTGTTTGCCTCGGCCATACGGTGAATCTCGTCACGCTTCTTGACCGCACCGCCGCGGCTTTCGGAGGCCTCGAGTATTTCGGCCGCCAGACGCTGACCCATCGACTTCTCGGAACGCTTGCGGGCCGACTCACGCAACCAGCGCATGGCCAGCGCCATGCGCCGGCTCGGGCGAACTTCGACCGGCACCTGGTAGTTGGCACCGCCGACACGGCGGCTCTTCACCTCGACCAGCGGCCTGATGTTACCCAGGGCCAGAGCGAAGGTTTCCAGCGGGTCCTTGCCGGTCTTGGTCACGATCTGGTCGAAAGCACCGTAGACGATGCGTTCGGCAACCGACTTCTTGCCGCTTTTCATAAGCGTATTCACGAACTTCGAGACATCGACGTTACCAAATTTTGGATCCGGCAGAATATCGCGCTTCGGCACTTCACGACGACGGGGCATAGCAACCTCTCATAGTCACAATTCAGTCGAAGGAGCAGGCAAAGCGCCCGACCCTCCCGGCCGCCCATGGGGAACGGCCCTTACTCGGACGGAAATCAAGCGGCCTTTTGGCGCTTGGTACCGTACTTGGAACGACCCTGCTTGCGCTTCTTGACACCCTGGGTATCCAGCGAACCGCGAACGGTGTGATAACGCACACCCGGCAAGTCCTTGACACGACCGCCACGGATCAGCACGACCGAGTGCTCCTGCAGGTTGTGCCCTTCACCGCCGATGTACGAAATCACCTCGAAACCATTCGTCAGACGCACTTTGCAGACCTTGCGCAAGGCCGAGTTCGGCTTCTTCGGCGTGGTGGTGTACACACGCGTGCAAACGCCCCGTTTTTGCGGGCAATTTCCCAGCGCAGGGACCTTGCTCTTGGTGCGGATTGCCTCGCGAGGCTTGCGCACCAACTGGTTAATGGTTGGCATGTTTCCACCCTTATATTCAGTGCAGAGACGCTCGCGAGACGCTCGCGAGGTCAGCAAAAAACCAAGGCGGACCAGATTGGCCGCCTTGGCGATTTCAGTGATCGGCCGACGCGATACACGCCGTCGGCGACAAAGACCGGGGATTCTAGGGTCTATCACGCTCCAAGTCAAGCAATCGGTTGGTCCTCGGAGCTCTCTTCGGTCGCTGAAAGGTCATCGTCGAGCAATACGCTGCGGACAGCGACATCCTCGCCAGCGGCATTCTTCTTGCGCGTGTTGTGATAGGCGAGTCCGGTCCCGGCGGGTATCAGGCGGCCGACGATGACGTTCTCCTTGAGGCCACGCAGCTCGTCACGCTTGCCCATGATCGCCGCCTCGGTCAGCACCCGCGTCGTCTCCTGGAAGGAGGCCGCCGAAATGAACGAATCGGTAGACAGGGAGGCCTTGGTAATCCCCAACAGGACGTGCTCGTAGGTCGCCGGAAGCTTGCCCTCGGCGACGATGGCGTCGTTCTCGTCGAGGAGATGTGCGCGTTCAACCTGCTCGCCCTTGATGAACTTGGTGTCTCCGGGGTCCAGGACATTTACCCGACGCAGCATCTGGCGAACGATCACCTCGATGTGCTTGTCGTTGATCTTGACGCCCTGCAGGCGGTACACGTCCTGAACCTCGTCCGTGATGTAGACCGCCAGCGCCTCAACGCCGAGCAAACGCAGAATGTCGTGCGGGTCGGGCGCACCATCGACGATCGACTCCCCTTTATTCACCACCTGTCCATCATGAACCAGAACGTGCTTGTCTTTCAGAATCAGGTACTCGTGGGTGTCACCGTCAAGATCGGTAATCACCAGGCGCTGCTTGCCCTTGGTGTCCTTGCCAAAGGACATGGTGCCGGTAAACTCGGCCAGCATGCCGGCATCCTTCGGCGTGCGCGCCTCGAAAAGTTCCGCTACGCGCGGCAAGCCGCCGGTAATGTCCCTTGTCTTCGCCGACTCCTGCGGAAGGCGCGCGAGCACGTCGCCAACCGAAATCGTTTGTCCGTCGAAAACATTGATGATCGCCCCCACCTGGAAGGTGATCGTCACCGCCTGATCGCTGCCGTGCATCTTCACTTCCTCGCCGCTCGGCTCGAACAGCCTGACCTGCGGGCGCAGCCCTTTGCTCGGCACCTTGCCACCCCGTTTCGGATCGATGACCACCAGCGTAGACAGGCCGGTGACTTCGTCGATCTGCTTGGCAACGGTGACGCCTTCGTCGACGTTCTCGAACTTCACCAGGCCGGAGTACTCGGCGATGATCGGCCGTGTATGGGGATCCCACGCCGCCAGGCGGGTACCGGCCTTGACCGCCTCGCCGTCGACGACACGTAGCGTCGCCCCGTAGGGGACCTTGTGCTTTTCGCGTTCGCGCCCGCTGTCATCGGTAATCAGAATCTCACCGGAACGCGTGATGACGATTTTCTCGCCTTTGGCGCTGGTCACGTAGCGCATGGTCGACGTGAAGCGCACGACGCCGATGCTGTGCGTCTCCACGTGGCTGGCGACGGCCGCACGCGAGGCGGCGCCGCCGACGTGAAATGTACGCATGGTCAGCTGCGTTCCCGGCTCGCCAATCGACTGTGCGGCCATGACCCCAACCGCTTCGCCGACGTTGACCGGTGAACCGCGACCAAGGTCTCGGCCGTAGCACATGGCACACAGACCATAGCGCGTATCGCAGGTCAGCGGCGTACGCACCTTGACTTCGTCGATTCCCAGACGGTCGATCAGATCGCAGTGATCCTCGCAGATCAGCGTTCCCTGCTCGATGATGGTTTCGTCCGAATCAGGGTCGATCACGTCGGCAGCGGTCACGCGGCCAAGAACGCGCTCACGAATCGCTTCGATCACCTCACCGCCTTCGATCAGCGCTTTCCTGGTCACGCCGTTGCTCGTCCCGCAATCATCCTCGATTACCACCAGATCCTGCGTCACGTCGACCAGTCGCCGCGTCAGGTAGCCCGAGTTGGCTGTCTTCAGCGCCGTATCGGCAAGACCCTTGCGGGCACCGTGCGTCGAGATGAAGTACTGGAGAACGTTCAGACCCTCGCGGAAGTTCGTCGTGATCGGCGTTTCGATGATCGAGCCATCCGGCTTGGCCATCAGACCACGCATGCCGGCCAGCTGGCGAATCTGGGCGGCAGAACCGCGCGCGCCGGAATCGGCCATCATGAAGATCGAGTTGAACGACTCCTGCCGTTCCGTAACGCCCTGGCGGTTGACGACTTCCTCGTGACCGAGTTGATCCATCATCACCTTCGCCACCTGATCGCCGGTGCGTCCCCAGATATCGACAACCTTGTTGTAGCGCTCGCCGTTGGTAACCAGTCCATTGGTGTACTGGTTTTCGATTTCCTTGACCTCGTCTTCGGCCGCGGCGATGATCTCGCGCTTCTGTGACGGCACCAACATGTCGTCGGAGCAGATCGAAATGCCCGCACGGGTCGCCAGTCGATAGCCATTCTGCATCAGCTTGTCGGCAAAGACGACGGTTTCCTTGAGACCACAGCGACGGAACGCCGCGTTGATCAGCTTCGAGATTTCCTTCTTCTTGAGCGTCTTGTCGATCAAGCTGAAGGGCAGTCCTTTCGGCAGGATCTCGGAGAGCAGCGCGCGACCGGCGGTGGTCTTGTAGCGCGTGACCTTTTCCTGCCAGCCGTTCTCGCCATCACTCTCGTATTCGGTGATGCGCACCGAGACACGTGCGTGCAGATCGAGTTCGCCGGCCTGCATGGCGCGCGTCACTTCGGCGAGATCGGGGAAGATCATTCCCTCGCCCTTGGCGTTGATATCCTCGCGGGTGGCATAGTAGAGACCGAGAACGATATCCTGCGAGGGAACGATGATCGGCTCGCCGTTGGCCGGCGACAGGACGTTGTTCGAGGCCAGCATCAAGGTCCGCGCTTCCATCTGCGCTTCCAGCGACAGAGGCACGTGAACGGCCATCTGGTCGCCGTCGAAGTCGGCGTTGAAGGCCGCACAGACCAGCGGGTGCAGCTGGATCGCCTTGCCTTCGATCAGCGTCGGCTCGAAAGCCTGAATACCCAGACGGTGCAGCGTTGGCGCCCGGTTGAGCATGATCGGATGCTCGCGGATCACCTCTTCCAGGATGTCCCAGACGACGGCTTCCTGGGTCTCGACCATTTTCTTCGCCTGCTTGATGGTCGTCGCCAGGCCCATGCCTTCGAGGCGGTTGAAGATGAAGGGTTTAAACAACTCGAGAGCCATCAGCTTCGGCAGACCGCACTGATGCAGCTTGAGCTGCGGACCGACGACGATGACCGAACGACCCGAGTAGTCGACGCGTTTGCCGAGCAGGTTCTGGCGAAAACGACCGCCCTTGCCCTTGATCATGTCGGCCAGCGACTTCAGCGGACGCTTGTTGGCGCCGGTCATTGCCTTGCCACGGCGACCGTTGTCGAGCAGCGAGTCAACAGCTTCCTGGAGCATGCGCTTTTCGTTGCGCACGATGATCTCCGGCGCCTTCAATTCGAGCAGCCGCTTCAGGCGGTTGTTACGGTTGATGACTCGACGATAGAGATCGTTGAGGTCCGAGGTGGCGAAGCGGCCACCGTCCAGCGGCACCAGCGGACGCAGATCGGGCGGCAGGACCGGCAGGACTTCGAGCACCATCCACTCGGGCTTGATGCCCGACTTCTGGAAGCCCTCGAGAATCTTCAGGCGCTTGGAGAACTTCTTGCTCTTGGTCTCCGAAGTGGTGGTCTCGAGTTCGGAGCGCAGCGTCTCGACTTCGCGGGCGAGATCGATGGAACGGAGCAGTTCGCGGATGCCTTCGGCACCCATCGCCGCGTAGAAGTCGTCGCCATACTCTTCGACCTTCGCCAGGTAGTCGTCCTCGGTCAACAGCTGCGCACGTGCCAGCGGCGTCATGCCCGGATCGTAGACCACGAAGGCCTCGAAGTAGAGCACGCGCTCGATGTCACGCAGGGTCATGTCAAGAACCATGCCCAGACGGCTGGGCAGGCTCTTCAGGAACCAGATATGGGCAACCGGGCTGGCCAGGTCGATGTGTGCCATGCGCTCACGGCGAACCTTGGCCAGCGTGACCTCGACACCGCACTTCTCGCAGATCACGCCACGATGCTTGAGCCGCTTGTACTTGCCGCAAAGGCACTCGTAGTCCTTGATCGGGCCGAAGATCTTGGCGCAGAACAGGCCATCACGCTCCGGCTTGAAGGTACGATAGTTGATCGTCTCTGGTTTCTTCACTTCGCCGTAGGACCAGGAGCGGATCTTGTCCGGCGAGGCGAGACCAATGGTGATCGCATCGAACTGCTCTTCCTGCGTCACCTGCCTAAACAAATCAAGCAGTGCTTTCATCTTTTGCTCCAGTGAGGAGTGGGGTGTCAGGGGCCGGGAGCGCAACGGTCGGCAAACCGACCGCGACGCTCACCCCTCGGCAAACAATCAGAAACGTTCGAGATCGATGTCAATCGCCAACGAACGGATTTCCTTGACCAGGACGTTGAAGGATTCGGGCATCCCGGCCTCGATCTTGTGGTCACCCTTGACGATGTTCTCGTACACCTTGGTCCGGCCATTCACATCGTCGGACTTGACGGTCAGCATTTCCTGCAGCACGTACGAGGCACCGTAGGCTTCAAGGGCCCACACTTCCATTTCTCCGAAGCGCTGGCCACCGAACTGGGCCTTTCCGCCCAGTGGTTGCTGGGTAACCAGCGAGTACGGGCCCGTCGAACGCGCGTGCATCTTGTCATCAACCAGGTGGTGCAGCTTCAATACGTGCATGTAGCCGACCGTCACCTGACGCTCGAAGCGCTCGCCAGTGCGACCATCGTACAAGGTCATTTGCCCGGACTCCGGCATCCCGGCCAACGCCAGCATGCCCTTGATCTCGGATTCCTTGGCGCCGTCGAAAACCGGCGTCGCAAACGGCACGCCCGCCTCGAGGTTGCCGGCCATTTCCAGAACCTCACCGTCGCTCAGCTGATCGATGTCCTCTGATTTGCCGGTACTGTTGTAGATCTGATCAAGGAAGCCGCGCACCTCCGTTGCCGTCGCCTGGCGACGCAGCATTTCGCCAATTCGGAAACCCAGGCCTTTGGCGGCCAGCCCGAGGTGGACCTCGAGAATCTGTCCAACGTTCATCCGCGACGGAACGCCAAGCGGGTTGAGGACGATATCGACCGGGTGACCGTCGGCCATGTAGGGCATGTCTTCGACGGGAACGATGCGGGAAACGACGCCCTTGTTGCCGTGCCGGCCGGCCATCTTGTCGCCCGCCTGCAGGCGACGCTTGACGGCGACGTACACCTTGACCATTTTCTGCACACCCGGCGGCAATTCGTCGCCCTGGGTGAGCTTCTTGCGCTTTTCTTCGAAGGCGACGTCGAAGCCCTTGCGCGTCTGCTCGAGGCCATCACGGAGCGACTCCAGCTGATGTGCGACTTCGTCGTCAGCCATGCGGATGTCGAACCAGTGATGGGGCTCGATACCGTCCAGGTACTCCTGAGTCACCGCCGATCCCTTGGCCAGCCGCTTCGGACCGCCATTGGCAGGCTTGCCAACGATCATCCGCTCGACCCGGGCAAATGCGTCGCGTTCGACAATGCGCAGCTGGTCGGCAAGGTCCAGCTTGTAGCTGCGCAGATGGTCGTCAATGATCGACTGCGCACGCCGGTCACGCTCGATTCCCTCGCGGGTAAACACCTGCACATCGATGACCGTGCCGGCAATTCCCGACTGCACGCGCAGCGACGTGTCTTTCACGTCGGACGCTTTTTCACCAAAGATCGCGCGCAGCAGCTTCTCTTCCGGGGTCAGCTGGGTCTCGCCTTTCGGCGTCACCTTGCCGACCAGCACGTCGCCGGCTTCGACCTCGGCACCGATGTAGACAATCCCCGATTCGTCGAGGCGCGCCAGTTGCGACTCGCCGAGCGACGCAATATCGCGGGTGATTTCCTCGGGACCCAGCTTGGTGTCGCGCGCAACGACCGTCAGCTCCTCGATGTGGATCGAAGTGAAACGGTCCTCGGCAACCACCCGCTCCGAGATCAGGATCGAATCCTCGAAGTTATAGCCGTTCCACGGCATGAACGCGACCAGCATGTTCTGGCCAAGCGCCAGCTCGCCCTTGTCGGTCGACGCCCCATCGGCGACCACGTCACCCCTGGCGATCACATCTCCGACGCGCACCAGCGGCCGCTGGTTGATGTTGGTGTTCTGGTTGGAACGGATGTATTTCACCAGGTTGTAGATATCGACGCCCACTTCGCCGGGCCCGGTCTCGTTGTCGTTGACGCGCACCACGACCCGCGAGGCGTCGACGTAGTCGACCACCCCACCGCGCAGGGCCTGCACTGCGGTTCCCGAGTCCACCGCCACCGTGCGCTCGATGCCGGTACCGACCAGCGGCTTTTCCGGTCGCAGGCAGGGAACCGCCTGCCGTTGCATGTTGGCGCCCATCAACGCGCGGTTGGCGTCGTCGTGTTCAAGGAAGGGAATCAGCGAAGCAGCGACCGAAACGATCTGGCTCGGCGCGACGTCCATGTACTGCACACGCGCCGGCTCGGCGAGAATCGTTTCGCCTTTCTCGCGACAGGTCACCAGTTCGTCGGTAAGCACGCCAGCCTCGCCAAGCTCGGAGTTGGCCTGGGCAATGATGTACGCGCCCTCTTCGATCGCCGAGAGGTACTCGATCTGATTGGTCACCTTGCCGTCGACCACCGTGCGGTACGGCGTCTCAAGAAAGCCGTACTCGTTGGTCCGGGCATAGAGCGCCAGCGAGTTGATCAGACCGATGTTCGGGCCTTCCGGTGTTTCGATCGGACAGACCCGACCGTAGTGCGTGGGATGCACGTCGCGCACTTCGAAGCCCGCACGCTCGCGCGTCAGGCCACCCGGGCCAAGGGCCGAAACGCGGCGCTTGTGGGTGATCTCGGAGAGCGGGTTGGTCTGATCCATGAACTGCGACAGTTGGCTGGAACCGAAGAACTCCCTGACCGCGGCGCTGATCGGCTTGGCGTTGATCAGATCGTGTGGCATCAGGTTGTCCGACTCAGCCTGCGACAGGCGTTCCTTGACGGCACGCTCGACGCGTACCAGGCCGGCCCGGAATTGGTTCTCGGCCAACTCGCCGACCGAGCGAACACGGCGATTACCCAGATGGTCGATGTCGTCGACTTCGCCACGACCATTGCGTAACTCGACCAGCAACTTGATCACTTCGACGATATCGCGCGGCGACAAGGTCAATTGCTCGCGCACTTCACCGCTGGCACCGGCAGCTTTGAGCTGCTCGAACAAGGCCAGCGCCGCCGTTTCGGTCATGTTTTCGGCGATCGCCCGCGCCCCGTGGTTCAACTCGCCGAGAAGCTCGATCCCTGGCGCCGCTGCACCCAGGGCCTCAGTGAGCAGATTGACGATAGCTTCACGCTTGGAAGGCACATGCTTGAGCATGATCTTGTATTCGACGACGTCCTTGCGGGCCACACGCCGGTTGAACTTCATGCGCCCAACGGCGGAAAGATCGTAACGGTCGTCGGAGTAGAACAGACCGTTGAACAGAATCTCAACCGCTTCTTCCGTGGGCGGCTCGCCAGGGCGCATCATGCGGTAGATGGCGACGCGTGCTGCCTGCCTGGATATCGTATCGTCTGCGCGCAGGGTCTGCGAGATGAAACCACCGCGGTCGAGGTCGTTGATATACAGGGTGTGCAGCGACTCGATACCGGATTCGACGAGCTTCGCCAGCAGCGACTCGGTAATCTCGTCGTTGGCAGTGGCGAGAATCTCGCCACTGCTCTGGTCGATGACGTCCTCGGCGACAACCCGTCCGATGAGGAAGTCGTCCGGAACGGCGACCTGCTTGATTCCGGCGGCGTCGAGTTCGCGGATGTGCTTGGCCGTGATGCGCTTGTCCTTGGCGATGATCAGCGCCCCGGAGGAATCGTTGAAGTCGAAGCGTGCCACTTCGCCGCGCAAGCGCTCGGGAACCAGCGCGAATTCAATCACGCTCTTGCCGAGAATGAAGGTGTCAAAGTCGAAGAACTCGCGCAGTATCATCTGCGGCGTCAGTCCGATGGCCTTCAGCAAGGTCGTAACCGGCATCTTGCGACGTCGGTCGACGCGGAAGAAGAGCAGATCCTTGGGATCGAACTCGAAGTCCAGCCATGAGCCGCGGTAGGGAATCACCCGCGCCGAAAAGAGCAGTTTCCCGGAACTATGGGTCTTGCCGCGGTCATGCTCGAAGAACACCCCGGGCGAGCGGTGAAGCTGCGAGACGATGACCCGCTCGGTACCGTTGATGACGAAGGAGCCGGTGGTTGTCATCAAGGGTATTTCGCCCATGTAGACTTCCTGCTCCTTCACTTCCTTGATCGTATCGGGAGTCTCGCGATCGAGGATGACCAGGCGCACCTTTGCGCGCAGGGCCGAGGCAAAGGTCAGACCGCGCTGGTGGCATTCCTTGACGTCGAAAGCCGGCTCCGAAAGCGCAAAGCTGACGAACTCCAGGCGCGCATTGCCACTATGGCTGACGATTGGAAAAATAGAGGAAAACGCAGCCTGCAAACCCTGATTCTTGCGTTGCGCTACGGGCGTCGTCTTCTGCAGGAAAGCAGAAAATGACTCCAACTGGGTAGCCAGCAAGTACGGCACTTCAAGCACGCTGGCGCGCTTGGCGAAGCTCTTGCGGATACGCTTTTTCTCGGTGTAGGAGTAGTTCATGGTCGCTCCGAACTCAGACGGCAAAACCTCTAGCGCGCACCGGCGAGAGTCGCAAGACCCGCCAGTCCGCAACGGACAAAAGCAATACGACTAGCAGCACAACGAGTACTCGGGCACTCATTTCTCTGTCGCTACTCGGCATTGCGTTTGCACGCTGCACAGCCCTGCGCCCGCGGCGCAAAGCCGTTTCCAGAAAAGCACAAAAGGGCTGACAGCCGAAAAGCTGCCAGCCCAGGCACCGGGTCGAAATTACTTGACCTCGACCTTGGCCCCCGCATCCTCAAGAAGCTTCCTGAGAGCGTCGGCGTCGGCTTTGGAAACGCCTTCCTTGATCGCCTTCGGCGCGCCATCAACGAGGTCCTTGGCCTCTTTCAGGCCCAGGCCGGTCGCTGCACGAACGACCTTGATCGTCTCGACCTTCTTCTCGCCGCTGGCCATCAGCATGACCGTAAACTCGGTCTGCTCTTCAACCACCGCTGCGGCTGCCCCAGGCGCAGCAACCGCCATGGAAGCGGCCGAGACGCCAAACTTCTCTTCGAACGCCTTGACCAGGTCGTTCAGGTCCATCACCGTCATCGTGCCAACGGCTTCGAGGATGTCTTCTTTGCTAATCGCCATAATCAATAAACTCCTAAATCTGAATACTTGTAAAAGCTGCCAGCGCGGTCAGGCAACCGCATCTTCACGTTGTTTAGCCAAGGCAGCGAGCGCACAGGCAAACCCGGTCACCGGCGCCTGCATCATGCCCAGCAACTGGGCGAGCAGTTCCTCGCGACTCGGAATCGCGGCTAGCCTCTGTACGCCAGCGACGTCGAGAAGCTCACCCGCGTAGCTGCCAGCCTTCACGACCAGTTTGTCGTTAGTCTTCGCGAAGTCATGCAGCACTTTGGCCGCCGCTACCGGATCCTCCGAGATGCTGTAAATCAGCGGCCCGGTCAATTGCCCGGACAACTCGGCAAAAGCACTACCCTGCACCGCCCGACGCACCAAGGTGTTTTTCAGTACGCGCAGATAAACACCGGCAGCACGCGCCTGCGCCCGCAAGCGCGTCAGGTGAGCCACCTGCAAACCGCTGTACTCGGCGACGACTATCGTCTGTGCACCAGCCACCTTGGCCGACACCTCGGCCACGACGACTTTCTTTTCATCAAGATTAAGACCCACAGGCCCTTCCTCCCTTCAAGTCAACAAACGGCGCCTCAATCAGCCTGCGCCGCACCCACGGCGACCTTGGATCAGGGGTGGCAACGACGGCCTTGGCGGGTCGCTGCGAATTCCTTTTCTGGGCACACCATCTCTGCAGGCTGCTTGCACACTTAAGCTTCCGGCGAAAAGCCCTCGGCACCTGCGGTCTTTGACGATCCATCGACGGCGCCAGCACGGCACCGCAAACGGCCCAACAAAGTTCCTGGCCGGAGCACGTCACGAAACGACGTACGCCGGCTCTCTATATCGCTTGTTTCGATTCTCTACAGCGTCGTAGCATCGACGCGAATACCCGGTCCCATGGTGCTGGAGACGGCAATGCGCAGCAGATACTGCCCTTTGGAGGTTGCCGGCTTGGCCTTGATCAGCGCATCGACCAGCGCCTTGAGGTTGAGCAGCAATTTGTCCGCGTCAAACGACGCGCGCCCGATCGTGCTGTGGATGATGCCGGCCTTGTCGGTGCGATACTGAACCTGCCCGGCCTTGGCGTTCCTGACCGCCGTCGCCACGTCCATGGTCACCGTGCCGACCTTGGGGTTTGGCATCAGCCCGCGCGGCCCCAGGATCTGACCCAGTTGGCCAACGACGCGCATCGCGTCGGGCGTGGCAATCACGCGGTCGAAGTTCATCACTCCGGACTTGATCTCTGCGGCCAGGTCTTCAAAACCGACGATGTCGGCACCGGCTTCGAGGGCCGCCGCCGCCTTGTCACCCTGCGCGAAGACGGCAACCCGGATCGTCTTGCCGGTACCGGCGGGCAAAACGACCGAGCCGCGGACGATCTGGTCAGACTTGCGAGGATCGACCCCAAGACCTACGGCAACATCGATCGATTCGTCGAATTTGGCTGTGGCAAACTCCTTGGCCAGCTTCAGCGCTTCGCCAACCGCCAGGCTGGCCGTGCGATCGACCTTGCCCTTGACCGCTTTTTGACGCTTGCTCAACTTCGCCATCTCAAACACCCTCCACCGTGACGCCCATCGCTCGGGCACTGCCGGCGATCGTGCGAACTGCTGCACCCATGTCGGCCGCCGTCAGGTCGGGCATTTTCTGCGTGGCAATGGCCTCGCATTGTGCGCGGGTCAGCGTGCCAACCTTGTTGGTCAATGGCTTTGGACTACCCTTCTGCAGGCCAATGGCCTTCTTGATCAGGATGGTTGCCGGCGGCGTCTTCATGATGAAGGTGAAGCTCTTGTCGGCGAAGGCGGTGATCACCACCGGAATCGGCAGGCCCGGCTCCACGCCCTGCGTCTGGGCATTGAACGCCTTGCAGAACTCCATGATATTCAGGCCGCGTTGTCCAAGCGCCGGTCCAATGGGAGGCGATGGATTCGCCTTACCCGCAGGCACCTGCAGTTTGATGTAGCCAGTGATTTTTTTTGCCACGGTAGGAATCTCCTTTAGACGGGTTCAAACGCGCTCGTGACAGCGCTCCCCAAACGACAAAGGCGGCCCGGGAGCCGCACTACTGCGGCGCGCCAGGAAATTCACGCACCGCGACTCAACTGCAGGATCAGGCTTTCTCGACTTGAGCGAACTCGAGTTCGACCGGCGTCGGACGGCCGAAGATGGTCACCGAGACGCGAAGACGGTTCTTCTCGTAATTCACCTGCTCGACCGCGCCGTGAAAATCGGTAAAAGGACCGTCCTTGACGCGGACAACTTCGCCTGGCTCGAAAAGCACTTTGGGGCGCGGCTTTTCAACGCCTTCCTGGATTTGCTGCATGATCTTGTCGACCTCCTTTTCGGAGATCGGCGTCGGCTTGTTGGCCGTTCCACCGACGAAACCGGTGACCTTTGGCGTGCTCTTGACGAGGTGCCAGGAATCGTCGTTCATTTCCATTTCCACCAGCACGTAGCCGGGGAAGAACTTTCGCTCGGAAATGCTCTTCTGACCCATCTTGAGCTCAACCACCTCCTCGACCGGCACCAGAATCCGGCCAAAGGAATGCTCCATCGCCTGTCGCTGGATGCGTTCGAGGAGTGCGCGCTGCACACTCTTCTCGAAGCCGGAATAGGCGTGTACAACGTACCAGCGCATGCTCATGATTGCCTCCAGCCAAGAACCAGGTCGTAGAGAACCCACTCGAGGCCCTTGTCGGTCAACCAGAGAAAGACCGCCATCACCACCACAAACGCGAACACCAGACCAGTGGTCTGGATGGTTTCTTTGCGCGACGGCCAGACCACCTTTTTCGCCTCGGTGGTGGCATCCTTGGCAAAACCAAAAAACTGACGCCCGGGCTCGGTCTGCCAGGCGACGACGACAGCCAGCGCCGCCCCGGCCAAGACGGCAAGGACACGCAGGATCATCGCCTGCTCGACGAGCAGGTAGAAGCCAGCGATGCCGGCGACGAGCAGCAATACCGCCAACGCAAACTTTAACTTATCGGCCATGTGGTCCGCTTTGTTTACTTCTTTGATTACTGGTTGGCAGGGGCAGAGGGAATCGAACCCCCAACCTTCGGTTTTGGAGACCGACGCTCTGCCAGTTGAGCTATGCCCCTGCGGCAGAGACCGGGGGCGCCCCGCGATGGAGCAACCCCTTGTCTTTACTGAACCTACTCGATGATCTTCGCCACGACGCCGGCGCCGACGGTACGGCCGCCTTCGCGAATGGCGAAGCGCAGACCTTCCTCCATGGCGATCGGCGCGATCAGCTTGACCGTCATCTGGATGTTGTCACCCGGCATGACCATTTCAACGCCTTCAGGCATCGAGATGGCGCCGGTAACGTCCGTCGTGCGGAAGTAGAACTGCGGCCGGTAGTTGTTGAAGAACGGCGTGTGACGACCGCCCTCTTCTTTCGACAGCACATACACCTCACCGGAAAAGTGGGTGTGCGGCTTGATCGAACCCGGCTTGGCCAGCACCTGACCACGCTCGACGTCTTCACGCTTGACGCCGCGCAGCAGAACGCCGACGTTGTCACCCGCCTGACCCTGGTCGAGCAGCTTGCGGAACATCTCGACACCGGTGCAGATGGTCTTCACGGTCGGCTTGATACCGACAATCTCGACCTCCTCGCCCACCTTGACAATGCCGCGCTCGACGCGACCGGTAACCACCGTACCGCGGCCTGAAATCGAGAAAACATCCTCGATCGGCAGCAGGAAGGGCTTGTCAATGGCACGCTCCGGCGTCGGAATGTAGGAGTCCAGCGCTTCCGCCAGCGCCATCACCGAAGCCTCACCCTGCTCGCCCAGGTCACCCTCGAGCGCCTTCAGGGCAGAACCCTGGATGATCGGAACGTCGTCGCCAGGAAAGTCGTACTTGGACAGCAGCTCGCGCACTTCCATATCCACCAGCTCGAGCAGTTCGGCGTCGTCAACCATGTCGCACTTGTTCAGATAGACAATGATGTACGGAACACCTACCTGGCGGGCGAGCAGGATGTGCTCGCGCGTCTGCGGCATCGGGCCGTCGGCGGCGGAAACCACCAGAATGGCGCCGTCCATCTGCGCCGCACCGGTAATCATGTTCTTCACGTAGTCGGCGTGACCCGGGCAGTCGACGTGCGCGTAGTGGCGCTTGGACGTCTCGTACTCGACGTGCGCGGTATTGATCGTGATCCCGCGCGCCTTTTCTTCCGGCGCTGCGTCAATCTGGTCGTAGGCCTTGGCGGTACCGCCAAACTTCTTCGACAGAATGGTCGTGATCGCCGCCGTCAGCGTTGTCTTGCCGTGGTCAACGTGCCCAATCGTGCCAACGTTGACGTGCGGCTTCGTACGTTCAAATTTTCCCTTGGCCATTACCGGTACCTCAAGACGTTAAAAATTAGTGAATCTATGGCACCAAACAGTGGTGCCCATGGACAGAATTGAACTGTCGACCTCTCCCTTACCAAGGGAGTGCTCTACCGCTGAGCTACATGGGCGGCGTGCGCGATGCCTGAAGCTGTTCTGCGACCGCAACGTGGAGCGGGTGAAGGGAATCGAACCCTCGTCATAAGCTTGGAAGGCTTCAGCTCTACCATTGAGCTACACCCGCAAAACCATTACCCGAAGCACGCCAAAGCTAGGCCACCAACAGCGGCATTTTGGTGGAGGGAGAAGGATTCGAACCTTCGAAGGCAGAGCCGTCAGATTTACAGTCTGATCCCGTTGGCCACTTGGGTATCCCTCCAGCTCAGAACCCAGGATTTTGACACCTGAGCAATACACTGTCAAATTGTTTTTCGAGCAGCGCGAGAGTATATACCATCAGACAGGCCTTCGCACGCTTCTTTCGGCACTTTTGCGTGCTGGAGGACGTAAAATCGCTGCGTCACGTCCCCTGGCGCTAGTGAAGGGGTCCTTTCGGCGCGACGAGCCCCCCGATGAGCCACCCCATGAGCCCCCCGACGAGTCGCTTCTACCCGAACCATCCGCCGCTGGCGAACGATCGCGTTGCCACCCTGAAGAACCGCTTTGGCGCGCGTCTCGCGAATTCGCCGGCTGCCCCGCGGCGGGCAGGGCGCAAGCCCACATCGCGCAAGGGAATGGCTGCCACTTTTCGGCGGCCGGGAGGTTCCCTGGGCGACACGCAACGAGGACCGCTCGCGCCTCCGGCAAACGCGCCACGACGCGTGTTCTGCCTGCCTGCCGCTCAAACCAGGCAAGCTTCTCCCACGGGGCGCAGCCACCTGAGCCGGCAAAACAGCCAGCAGCGCACTGAACGGCCAGCAGCCCGACACCCCTGCCCTTTCAACCCGGCACTCGATCCTCTGGAGCAAGGCCTTGCCTTCACCCCCGCCCGAAAGCGCTGACGCCGTGGCAACGGTGCTCGGGTCGCAGCGTCGTCAGCTCGCCCTGCAGCTCGCCGCGACGCTCGCCGTACTGTCGCTCGCCTGGCCGTACTACGGCCTGCGTAATGAACAGCTGCCATGGCCGCAGACGGCCCTGGCGATTGGCGCCGTCGCGCTGCTCTTCGCCAGCATCACGCGACAGGCCTGGTGGTGGCGCCTGATTCACGCGCTCTTCGTACCGCTGGCATGGGCTGCTTCGACGCTCGCCATTGACCCGGGCTGGTACCTGCTGCTGTTCATCCTGCTGCTGCTCGTCTATCGCGGCGCACTTGGTGGACAGGTACCGCTCTACCTGTCCAACAGAGCCAGCGCCGCAGCTCTCGCCGAACTGACCGGCGACCTCCCCGCAATGCGCTTTCTCGACCTTGGCGCCGGCGTCGGCAGCGTGCTCGCTCCGCTCGCCAGGCAGCGGCCGGAGGCGTGTTTCACCGGCGTCGAAAACGCCCCGGCGACCTGGGCCGTTGGACGCCTGCGCACGCTTGGCCTGACCAACTGCGACTGGCGCTGGGGTGACATCTGGCATACCGAACTGAGCGCTTACGACGTCGTCTATGCCTTCCTGTCGCCGGCCCCGATGGCTGCACTCTGGGAAAAGGCGCAGCGCGAGATGCGACCGGGAGCCCTGTTCATCAGCAACAGTTTCGCCGTGCCCGACGTCGCTGCCGAGCAGATCGTCGAAGTCAACGACGCGCGCCAGACGCGCCTGTTCTGCTACCGCCTGTGATTGGTGAACGCGCCTCATGCGCCCGCCCTGCCTCACCACCGCGCCCGCCAGCGGCAAGTGATTCCAATAATCGGCACCCTGCCCCGAAGAGCGCCAAACTTTGCTAACATGGCCGATTCCACCACCACCGGAGCTGCAAAATGTCCAGTAACGATTCTCTAACCGATCCAATGAGCTTTGCGAAGAAAATGTGGGGCAACATGGGCTTTTCGTTGCCGGGCATGGTCACCCCTACGCTGGACGTCGAAGAGATCGAGAAGAAGGTCAGGGATCTCAAAGCGGTCGAGAGCTGGCTGAAAATGAACCTGTCGATGCTGCAGATGACCATCCAGGGCCTGGAAATGCAATGCGTGACACTCAACGCCGTGCGCGCGATGGGACACATGGGCAGCAATCTCACGACGGCTGCCAGCGGCGGCAACGACGACACGCAGACCAACGCGCTTGGTATTCCCGGCGGCGCCGATGCGCTCAAGCAGGCGACGATGTGGCCGTGGACGATGATGCAGCAGATGCAGGAACAGATGAAGCAGGCCGCAGCCGCAGCGCAACAGGCCGCTCAGAGCGACGACGAGACCAAGAAGAAGCCCTGAGCCGGGTCACGCCGGCCAAACCCGCCAGCGTGCTCGGAGCGGCGGCGTCAGGTGACCGACGCCGCGCGCAGGGTGGCGATCTCGTCGGCTGAGAATCCCGCCTCAAGCAGAACCTCCTCACCGTGCTCGCCGGCGGCGGGCGCGGCGCGCTCGACGGCAAAAACCCAGCCCGAGAGTTTCACCGGCGGCGCGTACTGGGTGACCCCGTCGGCGTGCACGACCATCTCGCGAGCAACGAACTGCGCGTGTTCAAGCGCCTCTGCGACACCGAGCACAGGCGTAACGCAACAATCGATAGCGGCAAAGAAAGCACACCAGTCGGCCTGCGTGCGGCTGAGAAAGAGGCTTTCGATTTCCCGACGCAAGGCGACCGCAGCCGCCCCGCGCGCACCATGCAGTGGCTTCCAGTCGGGGCGCTGCAGGGCAGCGCAGAAGACGTCCCAGAACTTCTTCTCGAGCGGCGCGACGGCCATGTAGCGTCCATCCGCGGTGGCATAGACGCCATAGCCAGGGTCGCCGCCGGTGAGCACGTCGCACCCGCGCTCTGCAACGCCGGCGGAACCGTGCAGCGCAAACAGTGGAAAAAGATTGTGCGCCAGAACCGCGTCGCTCATGGCCACGTCGACCAGGCGGCCCTGGCCGGTGCGTTGCGCATCGAACAAGGCAGCAAGGATTCCCATCACCGCACTCATTGCGCCGCCGAGCAAGTCGCCGATCTGCAGATTCGGAATTGCCGGTGGCCCACCCTTGACGCCGATCTGGTCGAGGACTCCGGCCAGGCCAATGTAGTTGAGATCGTGTCCTGCGGCCATCGCCAGCGGACCATTCTGTCCGTAACCGGTGATCGCGCAGTAGACGAGCTTTGCGTTGATGGCGCGCAGCGCCTGATAGCCGACGCCGAGCCGGTCGCTGACACCGGGCCGGAAGCTCTCGACCAACACGTCGGCAGTGGCCACCAGGCGCAGGAACGCCGCCCGCCCTTGCGGCTGCTTGAGGTCGAGGCGCAAGCCACGCTTGTTGCGATTGACACTGCGATAGAAAGCGCTGACGCCGCCCGGGCCATCGCCGAGCAGGCGCGCGTAGTCGCCAGCACCCCGATCTTCGATCTTGATCACATCGGCGCCCAGATCGGCCAGATGCAGGGTAGCGACCGGACCGGGAAGCAACCGGCTGAGGTCGAGAACGCGAACCCCGTGCAGCGGCGCGCCGCTCACCGCCCGGCCTCGCAGCGCTCGAGCCAGGTCGCATCCATGTCGATCAGCGCGCCCTTCGCCAGGGGCTGCTCGAGGAAGCGACCGCGGAACAGCCATCCTGTCGTGCCGTGCTGGTGCGACCATGGCGTTTCCCAATCAGCGACCGCCACCTGTACACGCATCACCTCCACCTCGCGAGGTGGAGTGGCCAAAGCGCTTGTCGAAGTCTGCTCCACGCAAGGCATCGCCGCCGCCAGCCGCGCCTGGTCGGCTGGCGTAAAGGCGGATGCGGGTTTGCCGATGTGCGGACAGCGATCAAGCTGCCGCCGCTGCCGGGAGAGCGCGGCGATCGAGCCTTTAAGCCAATAGGTCGGCGCCGTCAGGAGCCGGCCCGCGCCGCCCTCACGAAAGATCACGCAGTCGCCGACCTGCGGCCCGGAAGCGGCAGCCGAACTCGCCGTGTCCGGCGCGTCGTCGTCGGCGCAAAGCGAAGCCGCCAGCAGGGAGGCGACGATCGCGGCAAGCGCGCGCCTCACGCGTAGCTGCGCCGGTCTTCGATCACCGTGCCGTCGTTGGCCAAGGTCCCGGCAGGCAGGAAAGCCACCTCGCCGCGCAGCTTGGTGAGCTCGCGAATGCTGGCCACCACGGCCGCCTGCAGCGCGGCCGACGGATCAGCGACCTCGCAGTGCAAGGTCATCCGATCGTGGCCACTGGGATTGTCGACCACCAGGCGGGCGCGGCCGATTTCGCCGTGCCGTGCAACGAGCGCAGCGACCTGCGAGGGGTGTACGAACATCCCCTTGACCTTGGTCGCCTGATCCGCACGTCCCAGCCAGCCCCTGATACGGACGTTGGTCCGCCCGCAGGGGCTGATCCCCGGCAGCAGAGCCGACAGGTCGCCGGTGGCAAAGCGAATCAGCGGGTAATCGGCATTGAAACTGGTCACCACCACTTCGCCAACCTCGCCTTCGGCAACCGGATCACCGGTCCCCGGGCGAACGATCTCGAGCAGCACGTCTTCCTCGACGACCAGGCCCTCCTCGCTCGGCGTTTCATAGGCGATCAAGCCCAGGTCGGCAGACGCATACGCCTGGCGAACGACGACGCCGCGGTCGTTGAGCAGCTTGCGCAGCGTCGCCGGCAGGGCCTCTCCCGAAACGACGGCCTTGCGCAGCGAGCTGACGTCGGCACCCAATTCGTCCGCTTTCTCGAGGATCGTGCGCAGAAACGACGGCGTGCCGACGTAGGCGGCCGGCTTGAGGTCGGCTATCGCCTGCACCTGCATGTCGGTCTGCCCGACGCCGGCCGGAAACACCGGACAACCGAGCTTGTGTGCCGCGCCTTCAAGCATGAAGCCGGCCGGCGTGAAATGGTACGAGAAAGTGTTGTGCACCAGGTCGCCGGCGCGGAAACCGGCGGCGAACAGGGCACGCGCAAAGCGCCACCAGTCCTGCCCCTGCCCTTCGGGATCGTAGATCGGGCCAGGCGATGCAAAGACACGCGAGAGGCCGGTCATCGGCGTCGCCGTCAGCCCCCCGAAAGGCGGCGCAGCGCATTGCAGTTCGCCAAGCTTGCTCTTGCGCAGCAGTGGCAACGTCGCCAGTGCTGCGCGCGAGCCGATGCTGTTGACCGCCACGTCGGCCAGCCGCTGGCGCCAGTACGCCGACTTCCTCCTGGCCAGGGCGAGCTGCTGCGGCAAGCGCGCCATCAGCCAGGCTTCGCGCTCGACCGGCGAACGCGTTTCCAGAGAATCGTAGTAGGTCATGGGTGCTCACTCACACGGTAAGGCGGTTCGCACCAGACAGCGAAGACGCCCCGCCAGTGCGAGAGAAGAAATGGCCGCTCCGGCAGCCGGGCGCCGACGACAGCCGGCAGGGCGCCGGCAGCCCCGGACCGGCTCACGACAGCCAGCGCTTGCGACGACGATAGTGCTTGACGTCCTTGAAGCTCTTGCGCCCGGCGGAAGACAGCCCGAGATAGAACTCCTTGACGTCTTCGTTGGCCGCCAGATCCTTGGCCGCACCCTCCATCACCACACGACCGTTTTCGAGGATGTAGCCGAAGTCTGCATAGCGCAGAGCCATATTGGTGTTCTGTTCGGCGAGCAGGAAGGTGACGCCTTCCTTCTGATTGAGATCCTTGACGATGCCGAATACCTCGTCGACGATCTGTGGAGCGAGGCCCATCGACGGTTCGTCGAGCAGCACCATGCGCGGACTGGCCATCAGCGCCCGCCCGACGGCGCACATCTGTTGCTCGCCGCCCGAGGTGTACGCCGCCTGGCTGCTGCGGCGGGTTTTCAACCTTGGGAAATACGCATAGACCTTCTCCAGCGTCTCGTTGATCGCGGCTTTTCCGTCGCTGCGCGTGTACGCACCGGTGAGCAGGTTTTCTTCGATACTCAGGTGAGCAAAGCAGTGTCGCCCCTCCATCACCTGAATGACGCCACGTTTGACCAGTTCGGCCGGTGTCAGCGCCTCGATGCGCTCGTCGCGCAACTCGATGGTGCCCTTGGTGACTTCACCGCGTTCACCGTGCAGCAGATTACTGACCGCGCGCAGGGTCGTCGTCTTGCCAGCGCCGTTGCCGCCAAGAAGCGCCACGACGCCTCCTTCAGGAACGCTGAAGGAAACGCCCTTGAGCACCAGGATCACGTGGTTGTAGATCACCTCGATGCTATTGACTCGGAGAAGGATGTTGGCAGTGCTCATGGCGTCTCTTCGCTAAGCGGGCCGCCCTCCCGCAAGCGGGAGGGCTGACAAAGGACTCGCGGTGACGAGTCCGCGGGACCTTACTTGTTGCACTCCTCAGGCGTGCGCGGCTTCAGCTTCTTTTCTTCCGCGTACTTGCCGGAGGCGAGCATGACCATCGGACGCAAGGTGTTGGCATCGGCCTGGTACCAGTCTTGGGACGGAAACTCCCAGTTCTTGCCGTTCCAGGTGTGAACGCGAACCCACGACGAGCCCATATGGTCCAGGCAGGAAGTCTGCACCGGACGCATCACGCCAGCAAAGCCCATCGCGTCGAGCGTCTTCTGGTCGAGATCAAGGTTCTCCAGCCCCCAGCGCACCTGCTCGCCGGTCATCACCTTGCCCTTGCCATAGCGCTCCTGTGCCTTGCGAACGCCCTCGACGCCGAGCATCGCCGAGAGCACGCCGCGCATGTAGAGCACGCTACCAACGTCCTCTTTCGGCCCGGTGCCCTGACCCTTGGCATACAGCGCAGCGAGAATGTCCTTGACCACCTTCGAATTGCGCTCGGCGCCATGTTGCAAGGTCAGCGCGCTGTAGCCCTTTGCCCCTTCACCGACATCGGCGACATCGGGTTCGGCGCCTGACCACCAGTTGCCCAGCATCTTGTCGCGCGGGTAGCCGGTGGCCTGCGCCTCGCGCAGCGCGGTCAGGTTCATCACCCCCCAACCGGAGAGCAGAACGAAGTCCGGCCTGTTCTGGCGGATCTGCAACCAGGTCGCTTTCTGTTCAACGCCTGGCGCGGCGACAGGCAGGAGCTGCACGCTGTAACCGTATTTCTTGCTCAACTCCTCGAGCACCGGGATGGCCTCTTTCCCGTACGGGCTGTCGTGGTACACCAGCGCGATCTTCTTGCCCTTCAGGTTGGCGACACCCCCCAGTTTCTTGGCGATGTACTGGATGGCCACATCGGAGCCAACCCAGTAGGTTCCGAGCAGGGGGAAGTTCCAGGTGAAGACGGCACCGTTCTGCGATTCGCTACGACCATAACCAGCTGTAATCAAGGGAATCTTGTCGATCGGCGCTTTTTCCGTGAGGGCAAAGGTCCCGCCAGTCGACAGAGGCTGGAACGCTGTCGCACCACCATGCATGCCTTTCAGGCGCTCGTAGCATTCGACGATCCGGTCGGTGGCGTAACCCGTCTCGCATTCCTCGAAAACGGTCTTGACGCCGTTGATCCCCCCCTTGGTGTTCACCAGTTTCAGATAATCGATAAAGCCGTTCGCCCAAGGTGTGGCATTCGGCGCAATGGGACCGGTACGAGTCACCAGGACCGGAAAGAACTGCTCCTTGGCAGTCGCTGCGACCGCCGACGTCGACGCTATCGCCGACAGCATGAAGGCGCCGAGTGAAGCAGTTAATGCAAGCTTGCGTAGGTTCATTAATGTCTCCTCTTATCAAAATGGCAACACCACTGCAACGACAACTTCGACTCGGGAAAACCCCGCTACGAGCGTGAAGCGACCCCCACCACCCGAGTCAGTGCGGGAATGGCCAGAGCCGAAGTTTCTCCTTGCCGGTCGACCACAGGCGGGCAAGGCCGTGCGGCTCCTTGATCAGGAAGAAGATGATCAGCCCCCCGAAAATGATCAACTCGGCGTGCGAGATCCCGGCCGTCGATATCTCGACGCCGACCAGGTCTCCAATTTCCGGCAGCAGGCGATTCAGTACGATCGGCAGGATGACGATGAAGGCCGCACCGAAGAAACTGCCCATGACCGAACCGAGGCCGCCAATGATGACCATGAACAGGAGCTGGAACGAACGGTCGACCGAGAAAGCCGCCGGCTCCCACGACGCCAGATGGACGAACGCCCACAAGGCGCCCGCCGTCCCGACGAAAAACGAACTGACGGCAAACGCCGAGAGCTTGGCAAACAGCGGCCGGATTCCGATCACCTCGGCAGCCACGTCCATGTCACGGATCGCCATCCACTGCCGGCCGATGGCGCTACGCGTCATGTTCTTCGCCAGCAAAGCGAAGACCGTCAGGAACGCCAGGCAGAACAGATACTTGTTGAGCGGGTTGTTAAGCTGCCAGCCCATCACCTGCAGGTTGGAGACCGAAACGTTGCCCGACAGGGAGTTGTCGGTAAACCAGGGAATGCGCAGGAACACCCAGTCGGTGAAGAACTGCGCGGCCAGGGTTGCAACCGCCAGATAGAGGCCGCGCACGCGCAAGCTCGGTATTCCGAAAACGATCCCGACAAGGGCCGAAGTGAAGCCGCCAAGCAGCAAGGAGAGCAGTAGCGGCATACCCTCGACACGGATGTGAAAGTTGTACGCCGCGTACGCCCCGACCGCCATGAAAGCGCCGGCGCCAAGCGTGATCTGCCCGCAGTAGCCGACCAGGATATTGACCCCGAGAGCGGCCAGCGAGAGGATCAAAAAGGGGATGAGGATGGCGCGGAACATGTATTCGTCGACCAGCAGAGGGACAGCGACGAAAGCAAACACCACGATGCCGACAACCGCCCATCGGTCCTGGGCAATCGGAAAGACCTGCTGATCGGCGGCGTAGGAAGTCTTGAATTGACCGTTTTCTCTATAGAGCATTTGCCCTCTCCCCGATCAGACGCGGTCGATGATCTTCTCGCCGAACAGGCCTTGCGGCCTGAACAGGAGAACGACCAGCGCCAGTACGTAGGCAAACCAGATCTCGATGCCGCCGCCGACCATCGGCCCGAGATAGACCTCCGACAGCTTCTCGCCGACGCCGATGATCAGGCCGCCGAGGATGGCACCAGGAACCGAAGTCAGCCCGCCAAGGATGACGACCGGCAGTGCGCGCAGCGCCACCGTCGACAAGGAAAACTGGACGCCAAGCTTGGAGCCCCAGATCACACCGGCGACCAGCGCGACGAGGCCGGCGACGCACCAGACGATCACCCAGATACGATTCAGCGGGATGCCGATCGACTGCGCCGCCTGATGGTCGTCGGCGACTGCCCGCAGCGCCCGCCCGGTGGTCGTCTTCTGGAAGAAAAGAGTCAACAGGCCGACCAGCACGGCCGCGATCAGGGCGGCGATGAAGTCTTCCTTGTTGATCAGCAGCCCGCCCGGAAACACCTCCTCGAAGAGAAACACCGGGTCCTTGGGCATACCCACGTCGATCTTGTAGATGTCATTGCCGAAAAGGGTTGAACCGATGCCTTCGAGGACATAGGCAATGCCCAGCGTGGCCATCAAGAGCGTCGCGCCCTCCTGGTTGACGAGGTGGCGCAGGACCAAGCGCTCGATCAGCCAGGCGACGACGAACATCAGCGCGCCCGCCACGACGAAGGCAGCAGCGGTCCCGAGATAGGAACCCTCGAGGCCGAACCAGCCCGGAATCCACTCGGCGAAACGGGCCATCGCCAGAGCGGCGAAAAGCACCATCGCTCCCTGTGCGAAGTTGAATACGCCGGAGGCCTTGAAGATCAGCACGAAACCCAGCGCCACCAGCGAATAGAGCATGCCGGCCATCAGCCCGCCGATCAACGTTTCCAGGAAGAAACCCATCGCCTCACTCCTCAGTGACTGGCGCCAAGATAGGCGCTGATGACGTCCGGATTGGCGCGCACCGCGTCCGGGTCGCCGTCGCCGATCTTCTTGCCATAATCGAGAACGACGACACGGTCGGAGATGTCCATGACCACCGCCATGTCGTGCTCGATCAGGACGATGGTCGTCCCGAACTGATCATTGACGTCGAGAATGAAGCGGCACATGTCCTGCTTTTCCTCGACGTTCATCCCGGCCATCGGCTCGTCGAGCAGCAGGATGCTCGGCTCCATGGCCAGCGCCCGGCCGAGGTCTACGCGCTTCTGCAAACCGTAAGGCAGGCGCCCGACCGGTGTCTTGCGAATGTGCTGGATTTCGAGAAAGTCGATCACCTCCTCAACCTTGGCGCGATGTCCGAGTTCCTCGCGTCGTGCCGGCCCCCACCAGAAGGCCTGCTGAATCAGGTTGCTTCTGATTTTCATGTTGCGCCCGGTCATCAGGTTGTCGATCACGTTCATCCCCTTGAACAGAGCAATGTTCTGGAAAGTCCGCGAGATTCCGGCCCGCGCGGCCTTGTAGGGGCTCATCTTCGTGAAGTGCTGACCGCGCAGAATGATCTCTCCCTCCTGCGGCCGATAGACGCCGTTGATGACGTTGAGCATCGAACTCTTGCCGGCACCGTTGGGGCCTATGATCGCCCGAATCTCGTGCTCGCGAACGTCGAACGAGATGTCGGTCAGAGCCTTGACGCCGCCGAAGGACAGGGAAACCTTCTTCAAGTCGAGGATGACCTCGCCAATCTTCCGACTCATGACGCCTCCCTCCCGGCGGCGCCGAAGACCTTCAGGTTCCGGATGGCCAGATCGGCCGCCACCTTGCCTTGCCGTCCGTCCTCGAACTTCACCGCCGTCTCGATGAACTGGCTGTCCCTGCCGCTGTAGAGCGCGTCGATCAATACCGCGTATTTCTCGGCGACGAAGCCGCGACGCACCTTGCGGGTGCGCGTCAGCTCGTCGTCGTCGGGATCGAGTTCCTTGTGCAGGATCAGGAAACGATGAATCTGCGAATCGGCCAGCACGCCTTCGCCAAGGAGTTCGGAATTCACCTGTTCGATCGACTCCTGGATCAAACCGTAGACCTCCGCCTTGGCCGCCAGATCGGTATAGCCTGAATAGGCGATGCCGCGCCGCTCGGCCCAGTTGCCAACCGCACCGATGTCGATGTTGATGAACGCGCAGACCATCTCGCGACCATCGCCGAAAGCCACTGCCTCCTTGACGAAGGGGAAAAACTTGAGCTTGTTCTCGATGAAATTGGGCGCAAACATCGCACCATTGACCAGCTTGCCGACGTCCTTGGCGCGATCGATGATCTTGAGATGCCCCTCGTCGTCGAACAGGCCCGCGTCGCCGGTCATGAAATAGCCGTCGGCGTTGATCGCTTCGGCGGTGGCGTCGGGTCGCTTGTAATACTCCCTGAGCAACATCGGCCCCTTGACCAGAATTTCGCCGTTGTCGGCGATCTTCACCTCGACGCCCGGCGCCGGCTTGCCGACGCTGTCGAACTTGATTTCACCATCGGGCTGCAGGCAGACATAGGCACAGGTTTCGGTCTGACCGTAGAGCTGCTTCAGATTGATGCCGATAGAGCGGTAGAAACGGAAGAGATCGGGACCGATCGCCGCGCCGGCGGTGTAGGCGACGCGCACCCGGCTCAGGCCGAGGACATTCTTCAGCGGCCCGAAAACAAAGAAATTACCCAGGGCATAGAGCAGGCGATCAGCGAGCGCAACGGCCTTGCCATCGAGAATCTCGGCGCCGCAGCGGCGGGCCACAGCCATGAAGAAGTGAAACATCTTCTGCTTGATGGCGCTGGCGTCCTCCATGCGAATCATCACCTGCGTCAGCAGGTTCTCGAAAACACGCGGTGGCGCGAAATAATAGGTCGGCCCGATTTCGCGCAAATCGTTCATCACCGTCTCGGCCGACTCGGGGCAGTTGATCGTGAACCCGGTCATCATCGCCTGCGCAAAGGAGAAGAGATGGTCGCCCACCCAGGCCATCGGCAAATACGAGAGGATGTTTTCGTCGGCAGTCAGACGATCGAAATCGACGCCGCCGCGGGCGGCGCTGATGAAGGCGTTGTGCGTCAGGCACACCCCTTTGGGCTTGCCCGTCGTCCCCGAGGTATAAAGCATGACGCTGACGTCGTCGGCGTTGCCCGCGGCGACCTTGCGGATGAGCAGATCGGGATGGTTGCGGTTGTGAATCCGCCCCATTTCCATCAGCTCGCGAACATCGTGAATGAACGGCTGCGTGTAGTGGCGCATGCCGTGTGGATCGTCGTAGAAGAGGTGCCGCAGCTGCGGCAACTGCGCCTGCAGTTCGAGCACCTTGTCGACCTGCTCCTGATCCTCGACGAACAGGAAGCGGATTTCGGCGTCGACCAGAACGAAAAGCATCTCGTTGGCCACCGCATCCTGGTACAGCGGCACGGGCACCCCGCCGAGACACTGTACGGCGCTCATCATCATGTACATGCGCGGACGATTGTCGCCGACGATGGCCACGTTCTCGCCGCGCTTGAAACCCATCTCGGCAAGGCCGCAGGCCAGTGCGCGCACCTCGTCGGCAACATCCTGCCAGGTCCAGCACTGCCAGATTCCCAGGTCCTTTTCGCGCATTGCCGGCTTGTCGCCGCGGACCCGAGCGTGGTTCAGGAGCAGGCGTGGAAAGGTATCCAGCGCTTGCGACGACGCGGTTTCCGGCATCTCGTCTCCTCCGGTGCATTCACCGCCGTTATCGTGACGGCAGGCTTTTATTTATGTTGTGCTGCGCGATTCTATTCTTTTTCTTCTGCCAGCCATTGTGCAACGCAGTATCGCAAGCAGAACCACGATCGCCGGCATGGGGGCGGCAGGACAGTGCTTGGCGGCAGTCTATTCGCCGTGGGCAAGGAGAATTGTCGTCCGTGCGACAATCCCCCATCTTTTCTGATCGCGGGTTCACGGATGCACGAACTGGACGCCATGCTGCACGCTTCCTGCTGGGCACGGAAGCTGAGCGCCGACGAGCTGGAACAGGTCAAGCGCGACATCGTCGTGCGCACCGTTCCCGCCGGAGGATACGTGTGCATGAAGGGAGAAACCGTCGGGCACTGGTTGGGGGTGGTCAATGGGCTGGTCAAGATGGCCAGCAACCGGAGTACCGGCAAGGCCACCAGCTTCGTTGGCCTGTCCGATGGCAGCTGGTTCGGTGAGGGCTCGCTGCTCAAGGATGAAGCACGCCGTTATGACGTCATCGCGCTGCGCGACTCGCGCATCGCCTACATGAAGCGCAGCCGATTTCAGAATCTGCTCGACAACAGCATCCCTTTCAACCGTTTCCTGCTCATCCAGATCAACGAACGCCTTGGCCAGTTCATCGGCATGATCGAACACGAACGTCTGCTCGATACCGACGCCCGCCTCGCTCGCTGCCTGGCGTCGATGTTCAATCCGCTGCTCTACCCGGGCAGCAGTCTCGAACTGCGCATTTCGCAGGAAGAGATCGGATTGCTCGCCGGCGTCTCGCGCCAGCGCGTCAATCAGGCGCTGCAGACCCTCGAACAGGGCGGACTGTTACGTGCCGATTACGGCACCCTGACCATCCTCGACCTCGACGGGCTACGCAATTACGGCGCCTAAGGTAAGGCACTGGACTAAGCCGTGTCGTCGGCCAAGCCCCTGCACCGGCAAAAAACGCGAAAAAACACTGCATTGAACGATGAATCGATCTGGGTTAGTATTCAACGCCCCGAGGGGAGTGGTCTTGTCAATTCTTGAAAAATTGGTCTTACAATTCTTTCGCAAGACAAATCAGGAGGAAAAGAAAAATGAGTAGTGTTATCTACGAGCGGCTTCGGCGCAATCCGAAGTTCGACGAACTGGTGCAGAAGCGAGGAAGGTTTGCGTGGACTTTGGCAGCCATCGTGCTGATCATTTTCTACGGCTTCTTCATGTTGATCGCCTTCAACCCCAAGATGCTCGGGCAACCAATCGCCGAGGGATCGATGTGGGCCATCGGCTACACGGCGGAGTTGGTCATGTTCGTCTTTTTCTGGCTGCTGACGCTGTTGTACGTCCGCCGTGCAAACGGCGAGTTTGACGACCTGACGGCCCAAATCATCAAAGAAGCGCAGAAGGAGACCAAATGATAAAGCGACTCACAACGGCACTCGCCCTGCTGGCGTTCTCCGGCATGGCCGCTGCCGCCGGGCCGGCCCTGCAAGGCGAGATCCAGACGCAACCGACCAACTGGCACGCGATCATCATGTTCATGATCTTCGTGACGATGACCATGGGCATCACCTACTGGGCAGCTGGCCGCACCAAGTCCACCGCCGACTTCTATACCGCCGGCGGTGGCATCACCGGCTTCCAGAACGGTCTGGCGATCGCCGGCGACTACATGTCGGCGGCAACCCTGCTCGGTCTCACGGCGATGACCTTCAGCCGCGGCTACGACGCCTACATCTACATGATGGCATTCTTCGCCGGCTGGCCGATCATCCTCTTCCTGATGGCTGAGCGGCTGCGTAACCTGGGCCGGTTCACCTTCTCGGACATCACCTCGTATCGCCTCGACCCCAGCGTGCGCACCATGGCGGCACTTTCATCGCTGGTCGTCGTGGTCTTCTACCTGATCGCCCAGATGGTCGGCGCCGGGCAGTTGATCAAGCTGCTCTTCGGCCTCGAGTACAACGTCGCGATCTTCGCCGTTGGCGTTCTGATGATGGTCTATGTGACCGTCGGCGGAATGGTGGCCACGACCTGGGTGCAGATCATCAAGGCCTGCCTGCTGCTCTTCGGCGGCACGCTGGTGCTGATCCTCGGCTTCTCGCAGTTCGGTTTTTCGCTGACCACCCTGCTCGAAAAGGCGCAGGCGGTTCATAAGCAGGGTACCTCGCTGATGGCGCCGGGCAGCCTGCTCTCCGATCCGGTCACGGCGCTCTCCCTCGGCCTGGGTCTGATGTTCGGTACCGCCGGTCTGCCGCACATCCTGATGCGCTTCTTCACCGTCGGCAACGCCAAGGAAGCCCGCAAGTCGGTGCTCTACGCGTCCGGTTTCGTCGGTTTCTTCTTCAACGTCATCTTCCTCATGGGCCTGGTTGCCATCCTGCTGGTCGGTCAAAACCCCGAGTACTTCGAGGGCGGTGACATCAAGGGCGCGCTGATCGGTGGCGGCAACATGCTGCTCGGCTTCCTGGCGGCGGTCGCTTTCGCCACCATCCTGGCCGTCGTCTCGGGCCTGGCCCTGGCCGGCGCCTCGGCGATTGCGCACGACATCTACGCACGCGTGATCCGCAAAGGCGAATGCACCGACAAGGAAGAGATCAAGGTTTCGCGAATAGCGACCATCGCTCTCGGTATCCTGGCGATCATCCTCGGTATCGCGTTCGAGAAGATGAACATCGCGTTCATGGTCGGCCTGGCCTTCGGCGTTGCTGCCGCTGCCAACTTCCCGGTCCTGATTCTCTCGATGTACTGGAAGGGACTGACCACCCGCGGCGCGCTGTGGGGCGGTTACAGCGGCGTCACTTCCGCGGTCCTCTTCGTCGTCTTCTCGAAGTCGGTATGGGTCGACGTCCTGCACAACGCAGCGCCGTTGTTCCCCTACACGCAACCGGCGCTGTTCGCGATGCCCATCGCCTTCATCTGCGCTTACGTTTTCTCGGTCTCGGACAGCAGCGCCCGGGCGACCAAGGAACGTGAAGCCTTCGAAGACCAGTACGTGCGTGCCCAGACCGGCTTTGGCGCTTCCGGTGCCAGCCACTGAGTAGTCCGAGCATTGCCACGCAAGCAAACCCTGGCGGCGCCAAACGGCCCGCCAGGGTTTTTTCTTGCCTGCCGGCCAGTTCTCCCGACGCGACCCGACCGGGAAGTGCAGGGCCGTGACCACCGATCGCCGCACAAGAAACGGGCCCGCCGCTCGCCAGATCCGCTAAAGTTTCACCGTAAATGTCCGTGAATACACTGACGCGCTGCACGAACCAAGGGAGTCCCGCATGCTTTCAGACCTCAGGCTTCTGGCCATTTCGCTGCTGGCCATCGTGCCGGCAACGGCTTGCGCAAGCTGGCAGCTGATTTCCGACGAGCCCGGCAGGCGCATCGAAATCGACAAGGCAAGCATCAAGAAGGTCGCCAACGGGAAAACCGAAGCCCACGGGCGAATCGTCCTCGACAAACCCATCGTCGATCCGCGCACCTCGTCGTCGTACCGCATCGTCGAGGCGGTCAACCACTATGACTGCGCGACGCGTAGCTACAGCACGCTGCAACGGCGCTACTTCAAGGACGAAGGTGAACTGCTTCGCGAAGAAGACGTCAAGGTGCAGATCGAAATGCCGGTACGCAGCGGAATGCTCGACGACAAGCTGCTGCGCGAAGTCTGCCGACCGAGACCCGGAAACGAAGCAGTCCTGGCGGCCAGGAAAACCGCCGAGAAAGTCAGCGAGGCCGCCGGCGAACTGCGCAAGGCCAACGAGGCCCTGGTGCGCCAGGAAGTGAAGCGCGCCAACCTGCAGACACGGGCTGCGGAAAGGACAGAGCGCGAAGAAGCGAGCCCACCCGCCCGAAAGCCCACCCCCTCGGTGGCTGCGCGTCGGCCTCCCGTGCAGGTCGCCGCGCGCCAGGGAGCACACCAGCCAGCGCACGCGCCAGCAGGGAGCGGCGACGCAGACGACCTTCTTGCCGCCTACGCACACGCACAGATTCCATGGTCCTACGAAGGAGAGGGCCGGCCAGAGAACTGGGGCAAACTGCGACCCGACTACGCGCTGTGCGCGAGTGGCAAGCGGCAATCGCCCATCGACATCCGCGACGGCTTTGGTGTCGATCTCGAACCGATTCGCTTCACCTACCGCCGGTCGCAGTTTCGCGTCATCGACAACGGCCACACGGTGCAGGTCGATGTCGGCGGCAGCAACATCGACCTGCTCGGCAAGACCTACGATCTGGTCCAGTTCCATTTCCATCGACCGTCCGAAGAACGCGTGAACGGTCAATCCTTCGACATGGTCGTCCACCTGGTACACCAGGCCGAGGATGGCGATCTGGCGGTCGTCGCCGTGCTGCTCGAACAGGGCGCCGAAAATCCGCTGATCCAGAGCGTGTGGAACAACCTGCCGCTGGAGAAGAATGAATACGTGCAACCGCCGGAGCAGGCCCTGGACCTGGCCACCTTGCTTCCCGAGGATCGCAGCTACTTCACCTACATGGGATCGCTGACCACGCCACCGTGCAGCGAAGATGTCCTCTGGCTGGTACTCAAGAAGCCACAGCAACTCTCTCCCGAGCAACTGAAAATCTTCTCGCGCCTCTACCCGTACAACGCCCGACCCGTGCAGCCCAGGCATTCGCGGATGATCAAGGAGTCGCGCTGAGCACGACCCTGCCGCGACGGACGGCGCGACAGCGCCACTCCGCCGCCACGCGGACCACTTCGACCAAGGCCGCTCCAGGGTGCGCGCCGCTAATGTCCTCTGCCGAAACCGGCGACGCGCGCCTTGCTTCCGGCGCGGAACTTGTCGATACTCGCCCTGCCCAATCGCATCCTTACCGAAGAGACAGCGCATGAACGAGCAGCAACAGGAAGCCATCCTCACCCTCAGCCTGATGGCCGCCTTCGCCGACGGCGGCAAGAACGAGAGCGAACGTGCGGAGATCAGGCGCATCGCCGACGCGCTGGCCGGCGAAGGCTCGCTCAACATCGCAGCGCTGTATCAGGACGTCCTGCTCAAGCGGGTCTCGATGGCCGCGGCTGCGGCAGCACTGACCACTCCCGAGACGCGGCAACTGGCTTTTGAAATGGCCGTCTGCGTGTGTGACGCCGACGGCGTCCAATCGGCTGCCGAAAAGGCCTTTCTCGACGACCTGCGCGCTGCCCTGGCGCTCGACGAGCAGCAGGCCAGCGCCTACAGCGAGCAGGCCGAAGCCATCGCCGCACTGCCGGTGGCCACCGGCAGTCCGGCGCCGACGACGGCCGGCACGACCGCAAGCGTCCCCGCACCGGGGCCGGCGGCCGCCGGCCTGGCCTCGACAATGAGCGACGCCGAGATTGACCAGGCCATTCTCAACGCCTCGATCCTCAATGGCGCGCTCGAACTGCTTCCCGAATCGCTGTCGACGATGGCCATCATTCCGCTGCAGATCAAGCTCGTCTATCGCATCGGAAAGTCCTACGGTTTCGAACTCGACCGCGGGCATATCAAGGACTTTCTCGCCACCCTCGGCGTCGGCCTGACTTCGCAGTATCTCGAACAGGCAGGTCGCAAGCTCCTCGGTGGCCTGCTCGGCAAGGTCGGCGGTGGCTTCCTGCGCGGCCTGGGCAAGCAGGCGGTGAGCTCGGGAATGAGTTTCGCCAGCACTTACGCCCTCGGCCACGTGGCCAGACGCTACTACGCCGGCGGCCGCAGCTTTTCCAGCGAGATGCTGCGCAGCAGCTTCGACAGCATGCTCGGCGAGGCCAAGAGCCTGCACCGCCGTTACCTGCCCGAAATACAGGCGCGCGCACGCACGCTGGACAGCGCCAAGATCATCGACATGGTTCGCCAGGGCTGATGCGCCGACCGCGAATGCTTCGTCGCCCCGCGCCGTCGCGCTGCCCACCTGGAAAGCGCGCCGTGCGGCGCCGATGCTGAACTTCGATAACCGCTTCGTCCGCGAGCTGCCGGGCGACACCGAGCTGCGCAACCAACCGCGGCAAGTTTACGCCGCCTGCTGGTCACCGGTGACTCCGACACCCGTCGCAGCGCCAACGCTGCTCGCACATTCGCGGGAAGTCGCGGCGGACCTCGACCTCGACGATCGGGACATGGCGTCGGCGGAGATGCTTGCCGCCCTCTCCGGCAACCGCTTGCTGCCGGGAATGGTCAGCTACGCGAGCTGTTACGGCGGACATCAGTTCGGACAATGGGCGGGGCAGCTTGGCGACGGCCGGGCCATTCTGCTCGGTGAGGCGGTCAATCGGCGCGGGCAGCGCTTCGAACTGCAACTCAAGGGCGCCGGCCCGACGCCGTACGCCCGCCGAGCCGATGGTCGCGCAGTCCTGCGCTCGTCGATCCGCGAGTTTCTCTGCAGCGAGGCGATGCATCACCTGGGCGTGCCGACGACGCGCGCACTGAGTCTCGTCGGCAGCGGTGAAAGCGTCGTCCGCGACATGTTCTACGATGGCCATCCGATCGCCGAGCCCGGCGCCGTGGTCTGCCGCGTCGCGCCTTCGTTCACCCGTTTCGGTCATTTCGAACTGCTCGCCGCACGCGGCGAGCACGCACTGCTGCAGCGCCTGGTCGACTTCACCATCGCCCGTGACTTCCCTGCACTACTGGTCGCACCCGGAGAAAAGCTGGCCGTGTGGTTCCGCGAAGTCTGCGAGCGCACCGCCCGCCTGATGGCGCACTGGCTGCGCGTCGGATTTGTCCACGGGGTGATGAACACCGACAACATGTCGATCCTCGGCCTGACCATCGACTATGGTCCCTACGGCTGGGTCGACAACTTCGACCCCGCCTGGACACCAAACACGACGGACGCCTCGAGCCGCCGCTACTGCTTTGCCCGGCAGCCGGAAATCGCCCGCTGGAACCTCGAACGACTGGCCGACGCCCTGGCCCCGTTGCTGCCCAAACCGCCGACGGCCGAGAAGGCGGCGCGCTCGGCGGAGCTGGCGGCGGCTCTCGAGCATTACGACGAAGTCTATTCGGCCGAGTTCTGCACCGCTTTCGCCGGCAAGCTCGGATTGCGCAGCTGGACGCCCGCCGATGGCGAGTTGCTTGGCGAGCTGTTCGAAGTGATGCGTCTGGCCGAAATCGACATGACCGAGTTCTTCCGCCAGCTGGCGCAGCTGGACATCGACCAGCCCGATGCGGAAGTCCTGCGTGAATCCTTCTATCGCGAAGACCTCAGGCAACGCTTTGCGCCCGACCTCGCACGCTGGTTGGCGCGCTACAGCGCTCGCCTGCGTCACGACGGACAGCCCGCAGAGCGCCGCATTGCTGCCATGAACCAGGTTAACCCGCGTTACGTCCTGCGCAACTACCTGGCGCAACAGGCCGTCGAGCGGGCCGAGCAGGGCGACACACAGACCATTCACGAACTCCTCGAAGTCCTCCGCCGCCCCTACCAGGAGCAGCCAGGGCGGGCGGAATTCAGCGCCCGGCGCCCCGACTGGGCGCGCCACAAGGCCGGCTGCTCGATGCTCTCGTGCAGTTCCTGAGAGCGCCGCGTACAGCTCGCGCTAGAATGTAGCCCCCAAGCGCAACCGCGCCTTAACGCTAGCTCCAATGAGGACTCGCCATGCCCTTCACGCCCGACCTGGTCGATGAACTGAACATCCTGGCCCGCTTTGACCTGGCAAGCCCGCTGCACGGGCTGAAGATCCACAAGACCGCTGCCCCCGAAGTCGTCGCCGCCACCCAGCGCCTGCACGCCAAAGGCCTGCTGACGCAGGTCGACGGCGGCTACCTCACCAGCCTTGGCCGCGATGCCGCCGAGAATGCCCAGGCCGCGCTGACCATTCTCGACTCGCTCCCGATGGCTGCGCACGGGTAGCTGGCTCCAAAACCACCCGCAGGAGGCCCCCATGAAATTGACCGAAAAAGCATGGCGAACTCTCGTGCCAGCCCTTCTCGTACTGCTCACGGTGTCCTGTGCGACAGGCAGCGGGCAGTCGAAAGTCGACCCGGCGATCGAGGCGCGGCGTCAAGTGCTGCTTGAGCTGCGCGCGCAGACGGTCGCCGACCTGGTCGCCAGAAAACCCGAGATCAGGGAGGAAATCGCCAACGCCGTGGGCTATGGCGTGTTTACTTCGACGCAGTACAACATCGTCCTGCTGGTAATGGGCGATGGTGCCGGCGTGCTCACCGACAACAGGACCGGCAAGACGACGTACATGAAGATGGCGCGCGTCGGCACCGGTCCCGGCGTCGGCTACAAGCGCTTCCGGCAACTGATCATCTTCCGCAACCGCGATCTGTTCGACACCTTCGGCGCCGTCGGCGCCGACGTCAGCGCATCGGGCGACGCCACCTTCAAGCCCGGTACCGGAAAAGGGCTGGTCCTCGACGGTAGCATCTCGTTCAATCCAATGTTGTCGAGTTATCAGCTCACCGACCAGGGCGTCGTTCTCCAGGCCAACTGGGGCGGCGTCGGCTACCTTCCCGACGAGGCGCTGAACCAGTAGAACCATTGCGTTGGCTGCGCCGGAGCGAGGATCGTGCGCAACTTCCGCCTGCCGGCAGCGCTTTCGTTGTCCGGCGACCCAGACAAGGAGTAGGGAGTGAGAAAAGAGGCGTTCGCAGCGACCGCTGCGGGCAGGCTGGGGCGCATGGCCCTTGCCGCGTGGCTGTTTTTTTTCGCGGTCGGCGCGCTGGCGCAGACAGCCACCGGTGGTGAAGCGGCCAGGCCGCGCGTCGGCCTGGTCCTCGGCGGCGGCGGCGCACGCGGTGCGGCGCACATTGGCGTTCTCGAAGTGCTCGAGAAACTGCGCGTACCCGTCGACTGCGTTGCCGGTACCAGCATGGGCGCACTGGTCGCCGGTGTTTATGCCAGCGGCCTGGCGCCTGCGACCATGCGCAGCAAGCTGGCGGAAGCCGATTGGGACGACCTGTTTCGCGACGATCCGCCGCTGAACCAGCAGAATTTTCGCAAGAAAACCCTCGACAAGCGCTTCCTGCCGGGTTCGGAGACGGGCGTCGGGCCACAGGGAGTCAAGGGACAGCCGGGAATCGTCATGGGACAGAAGATCAAACTGTTCTTCAACGTGCTCGTCCGCGACTATCTGGGCGAACGAGAAATCGGCGCGCTTCCGCTGCCCCTGTCGATCATCGCCACCGATATCGTCAGCGGCGATCGGGTGGTCTTTCGCAAGGGCAGCCTTTCCGAGGCGATGCGCGCCAGCATGTCGGTTCCCGGCCTGATGGCGCCGGTCGAGTCCGATGGCAGGAAGCTGGTCGATGGCGGCCTGGTGGACAACGTGCCGATCGACGAGGCGCGCACCCGCTGCCAGGCCGACGTCATCATCGCCGTCAACGTCGGCTCGCCGCTGCTCAAGGCCGAGGACATCAGCGGCCTGTTGAGCGTTTCCGCACAGATGGTGAACATCCTCACCGAGCAGAACGTGACGCGCTCGCTGGCCACGCTCAAGCCGACCGACATCTATATCAAACCCGATCTCGAGGGGATCACGGCGGGCGATTTCAAGCGCAGTTCGGAAACGGCAGATCGCGGTGCGGAAGCTGCCGAAGCGGTCGCCGACCGCCTGCGCACGCTGGCCGTCAGTGATACCGCTTACGCCGCATGGGTGGCGCAGATGCAGCCACCCGTGCACGCAGCGCCACGGGTCGACGAAGTGCAGGTCGCTGGGCTCAAGCTGGTCAACCCGGCGGTGGTCAAACGCTATCTGGAGATCAAACCGGGCGACACCGTCAATCCGTCCAAGGTGGACGCCGATCTGATGCGCGCGTATGGCGATGGCTACTACGAGCACGTCGATTACGCGCTCGACACCACGCTGCGCGAACGCAACATTCTGCGGGTGACGCCGGTCGAGAAAGGCTGGGGGCCTGACTACATGCGCTTCGGCGTGAACCTCGACAGCAATTTCCGTACCGACTCGACGTACAGCCTGCGCGCCGCGTATCAGAAAACCTGGCTCAACACGCTCGGCGGCGAATTCCTGGCCTACGGCGAAATCGGCTCGCAGTCCGGGTTCGGCGCCGATCTCTACCAACCGGTCGACGCGCAGCAGCGCTTCTTCCTCGAAGCCAACGCCAGCTACCTGAACCGCATAACCGGCGTCTACCAGAACGACAACAAGCTTGCCGAGTACAGGATTTCCCAGACCACCCTTCGCCTTGGTGGTGGAGCGAACATAGGCCTCCTTGGTCAGGCGCGCCTGGGCTGGCAGGAGAACTGGCGAAAAAGTGAGCTAGACACCGGCTCGCCATTCCTCCCCGAGGAGACGAAGACCTATGGCGGCTGGTTTGCGGCATTGGACATCGACCAGACCGATCGACTCTACTTCCCAACCAGGGGCTGGTCGAGCAACGTGAAGTACTTCGACTCTGCCGCCGAGGGCTACAGTCGCCTCGACGCCGGTGCCAGCGGTTACTGGAATGTCGGCGACTGGGTCATGGCCAGCCGGCTCTCGTACCAGGGCTCGCCAATCGGCCAGCTGCCCGTGTACGATCTCGGACAATTGGGCGGCATGCTGAACATGACCGCCTTTGCCGTCGGACAGTTGAAGGGGGACAACATGAGCTACGGCAGTATCCGTGCCGAGCGGATCATCGGTCGCCTGCCGCTCGGCCTGCGCGGAGACCTGCGCGTCGGCGCCGCCTTCGAAGCGGCCAAGGTTGGCCGACCGTTTACGGAAACCGAACTCGACGGCTGGATCCCGGGCGTTGCGGTCTATCTTGGCGGCGAGACGCCACTGGGTCCGGTTTACCTGGGTTACGGCTACTCGAACGCCGGGTCGACTGGCGGTTATTCGAATTTCTACCTGTTCCTCGGAACCCCCTGAACTGCAGACCTTCACATGTGCGGAGCCGAAACATGAAACCCCAAGGCAAATGGCAAACAAGCAAGGTTCTCGGCGCCCTGTCGCTGGCGGCGGCGTTCGCCTCGCCGGCGAGCGCGGAAATGAGCGCCGAGGAACTCGCCAAACTGGCGCAGAATCCGGTCGGCAACCTGATCAGCGTGCCCTTCCAGAACAATACCAACTTCAATGTCGGGCCGCGCGACGGCACGCAGAACATCCTCAACATCCAGCCGGTGATCCCGATCGAGGTCAACTCGCAGTGGAACGTCATCACCCGCACCATCGTGCCGGTAATTTCGCAGCCGGCCTTCGTCTCCGGCGAAGACCGGATCAATGGCATCGGCGACCTGCAGTTCACCGCCTTCCTCTCGCCGGCGATTCCCAAGGGTGCCATCTGGGGTGCGGGCGCGGTCGTCCAGATGCCAACCAACAGCAACGACGCCCTGGGCAACGACCGCTGGGGACTCGGCCCTTCGTTCGTGATGCTCAACCTCAAGAAGGGCGATCCCTGGGTGTATGGCTTTCTGGTCAACAACGTCTGGTCGGTCGGATCGGGCAGCGACGCGAGCTACAACAACTTCCTGCTCCAGCCCTTCCTCAATTACAACTTCGAGGGTGGCCTGTATCTGACGTCGGCGCCGATCGTCACCGCCGACTGGAAGGCCGACAGCAGCCAGCGCTGGACCGTGCCCCTGGGCGGCGGTGTCGGCAAGATCTTCCACTTTGGAAAATTGCCGGTGAACACCCAGCTCAGCGCCTACTACAACGTCGCTCATCCCGACAACGCCGCCAACTGGCAGCTGCGCCTGCAGGTGCAGTTGATGTTTCCAAAGTAGGCGCGCCGCCTGGCATGGGCCCTGCGAATTTCAGCCACCACCGGGTTTTCGCCCCGCTTTCAGCAGTCGCCAAAAATCGCATCAAGAATGCAACGCTGTACTAGCCGCCTTCCAGTTCTCTCACCAACTGCTCCACGTTCTGGTCATTTGGCAGGATCTCGGCGGCTTGCCTCGCATAGCGCAGGGCCGCGCGCTGGTCACCCGTTTCACGACTGATCGAAATCAGCGCACTCAGTATCTCCAGGTCATTGGCATGACGCTTGTTGGCGTCGCGCAGCACCGCCAGAGCTGCCTCGCGCTTGCCGGCTGAGTGCAGCGCGATGGCCTGGACGTAGGCGTAACGTGCATTGTCCGGGGCCAGCCTGACGGCTTCGACGAATTCCTTCAGCGCTGCGCCGCTCTCGCCCTTGCGCGTCAGGAGCAGGCCAAGGGCATGGTGCAGATCGGCGTCGTCGGGCAGAACGGCCAGGCCCGCGCGCAGGACTTCCTCCGCCTCGGACTCGCGCCCCTGCTGTCGCCAGGCATCGGCCAGGTTGACATACCCGCCGGTAAAACTCTTGTCCAGGACGATCGCCCGCTGGAAAGCGGCGATTGCCGCGTCGAAACGACCCTGACGCAGCCGCAAGTTGCCAAGATTTACGTTTACCGCCGGCCAGTCGGCCTCCTGTTCAAGGGCCGCCACATACTCCTGCAAAGCCGCCTCGCGAGCAGCCTGCCGACCAGCCGGCAACTGGCTATCCGGCACATCGGCGAGGATTCGTGCCGCCTCGATGCGCACGCCACGAACCGGGTCCAGCAGCAAAGGCGAGGCACTCAGCGCGCGATTCAGCGGGTCGGCACGCTCGAGCATGCCCAGCGCAGCGCTGCGCACCAGGGGATCGGAATCGAGCAGCAGCGCCCGCGCGGCGGGCAAGGTGGCGGGGCCGGCATAAGGCTGCGCCAGCGTGAGCGCGGTCGCGCGAATGATCGCTGGCTGAGCCGTGCTGCTGGCCAGTTCGAGCAGACTCGGCAAGGCACGCACACCCTGTGTCTCACCGGCGTGCAGGGTGAAACCGTAATGTGGACGGTCGCGCCAGGTCTTGCCGTACCACCCGTCCATTGCGGCGGCGGCCCAGGCGGGCTGTTTGTCGGCATGGCACTGCGTACAGGCATTCGGGCTGCCAAGCGCCGTCGACAGGTCGGGACGGGGAATGCGCAGGCTGTGATCCGGCCGCGCGTGGACGACCATGTAGTTCTGTGACGGCATGTGGCAAGTGACGCACTGCGCGCCCTTGCCACCGTCCTGGTGCCGATGGTGTTTGGGCGCGTCGAACTCGCTTGCCTGATGGCAGCGCGTGCACAGCGCATTGCCTTCGGCGCGCAGCTTCTGCGAGTGCGGTTCGTGGCAGTCCATGCAGGTCACGCCGCGCTGATGCATCTTGCTCTGCAGGAACGAGCCCCAGACATAGACTTCTTCGCGCTGCTGGCCGTCCGGGTAATAGTTGGGCGCGGTGAGCATCGCCAGGCGGTGGCTGTCCGACAGCGGGGCACCCGCCTGGCGGGCCTCGCTCAGGGTGGCGCGCCGCGAATGACATGCGCCGCAGCTGTTCATCCCGGCCGGATCGGCGGGCTGATCGCGAACGGCGAACTTTGCTTCCCGCTGAGGAAAGTGCCAGGCCCCGCTGCCGCCGCTCTTCAGCGACAGCAGGCCTTTGTCATCGTGCGCAGCGTACGGCGCCTTGGCTTTGCTGGCCCAGCTGAGATGCGCCGAAGCCGGGCCGTGGCAGGACTCGCAAGCGACGTTGATCTCGCTGAACGTCGTCTGGTAGCTATTGCTGGGCGCGTCGTAAGCCTTGCGCAGGTTGGTCGAGTGGCACTCGGCGCACTGCAACGCCCAGTTCTGATAGATACCGGTCCAGTGCAGCGGATCCTTATGATCGAGCTTCTGGTCGGGATAAAGATGGAACCAGCGCTGCCCGCCTTCGCTTCCTGGCCGGCTATCCCAGGCTATCGGCAGGACCTGGTAACGGCCACCGGGAAAAGCGATCAGGTACTGCTGCAGCGGGTAAACGCCGAAGGTGTAGCTGATCGGGTAGTCGGCGAGTTTGCCGTCCGGGCCATCGGTACGCACCATGAACTGGCCGTCGGGGCTCTTGAAAAACCTTGACTCGACGCCTTTGTGCGTGAACTCGACGTTGGCGAAGTCGCCCAGGACCGAACTGCCCGTGGCTTCCTGCATGGCCAGCTGGTGGTGCGAACCGGTCCACGCCGCGAACTCGCTTTGGTGACAGGTCTGGCAGCTATTTGCGCCGACGTAGCTCGCAGGCGCCGGGACGGAGGCGGCGGCCGGCGATGGCAGTGCCACAGGTCGGGTGACCACGACGCCGATCCCGGCAATCGCCAGGAGCACGGCCACGCCGACGGCCAGCCAGAGATGGCGTCGCTTCGCCGGGCTGGCAGCACTCGCGCTGGCGGCCGAGGGTGCCGGCGTTTCGGCTGGCCGCCTGACGGCACCTCGCGATTTTCGGGTCATGTTCGGGTCATTGGGCGCTGCGCGGCAGGTCGGTTACATCACGACGGCGAGGTGTCACTTCGAGACAGCCCGCCAGCACAGCCTGCAAGGCCTCGCGAGACGCAGAAGCCAGCATTTTGCGCACGCAGGGAACACGCTCGTCCGCACCGACTAGCGCCAAGCTGTCGTTCCCGGTGCGTCAGGGCCACCCTGCTGCGGCATCTGAGCAAGCAGACAGCGCACGCCAGACGAATCCGGCTGGGCATCGTAGGCGCCTTGAAGGTTGGCGACGAAAGCGGCCTGGGGAATCCTGCCATTGTAGAAACGCGAGCTCAGGTCCAGGAAATAGGGGTCCTGCAGTGAATCCGCGTTGATTTCCATGCGCCCGATACGCTCGTACAGGCAGTTGTTCTGGACCCGTGTGAGAAAAGCCTCATAGGGATCGTCCGAGCGCCACGCGTCGGGGGCACAGGCGCTAACGGAAAGCAGGGCGAGCACGGTACTGGCCAGCGCGCTGGCAAGTGAACGAGGCTGACGCCGCGATCGCCGCAGGCCCTTCGCAGCGGTGGTCGATAGGAGATTTGTCATGTTACCTGTCCGCCATCTTGTGTCGGGAGTGGTCGCTTGTCGGGCGGACCTGCCACCCGACAAGCGACGATCGCTGCTCGCTCAGCGCGGAACGACGCGGGCGTCTTCGCCGCTGCCTTCGATGTAGACGCGCTGGCCCTTGCTGATAGCCGGGTTGACCGGCTGCGTCACCGAAACCAGGACGCCGCTGCTGACACGAACGATCACCTGCTGCGCCGGTATCGGCTGGTCGTATTTCTTCTGGATCTCGTGCCCGGCGACTGCACCGCCGACAGCTCCCAGGACCATTGCCACGTCGCGACCGGTACCGGCACCAATCAGGCTGCCGACCCCGAGACCGGCAAGACCACCGACGACGGCGCCAACGCCGGAGTGATGATCGCTCGACAACTCGGTATTAATGATCTGCTCGACGACGCCGGTGCGTATTTCCATCTGACCCGGCTGCGCTCCGGGTGCGGCGCAAGCGGCAAGGGCCAGAGCCAGCACCAGAGTCGAAACGTAGGACGAAATCTTCTTGAACATGTGGACCTCCTTGGGGTTATTTTGACGTGCAAGGCACGCCGCATTGTACGTCAGGTTGCCGCCCTGTTTGTGTCAGTCCGGCGACTGCACCGCGGGCGCCGTGATCTCTTCGGGCGAAAGCGCTGCGTCGGGCGCCACCGCCTCGGGCGCAAGCACGGCCGGCCCCTGATCCCGCTCCGGCGCCAACGCTGCGTCGGGCTGCACGGTATCCGGCGCGCGGACTGGCGGCGGGGTCATCTGTTCGGGCGACAGCGCCGCGTCAGGCGCAACCGCGTCCACAGACAGCGCCGGGTCTGGAACCGTGCTTCCTGCCTGTGCGACCGCACCGCCCGCCGTGAGCAGGCAGACGAGCAGGGCCGGCAGCGCCATGCCCGTACGATAGCAATCAGCGATTCTCATCGTGGGTCTCCCATTGTTGATCGCCCGCTTAGCGGCGGGCCGACTCGCTTTCCAGCGGAGCCGGCGCCGGTCCGGCGGGCGCTGCATACCAGTTGGCCCGCTCGACCAGCTTGGGCCGATCGGTATCGGTCTCGTAGTTTGGCGTCATGATCTGCACGCCGTACTCGTTGAAGACGTCGAGGATGTTGCGTTGCAGCTGCGCATGCAGGCGCGGTACGGCGTGCGCGTCGCGGCAATGGGCATTGATTTCGTAGCTGACGCAGAAATCGCCCAGTTCGCCATAGAGCACGAAAGGCGGCGGTTCGGCGAGCAAGCCCGGGGTGCGCGCCACAGCCATCAGCAACAGCGCCTCGACCTGACGCCAGGGCGTCTCGTAGCCGATGCCGACCGTGCTATGCACGATCAGTCCGGACTCCTCGGCCAGGGAGCTGTAGTTCACCACGTGTCCATTGAGGATCTGCGAGTTGGCAATGGTGACCTCCTCGTTCTTCAAGGTGCGCAGGTGCGTCACCTGGGCGTGGATATCGATCACATCGCCGGTCACGTCGCCAATCATCACCCGATCACCGAGCTTGAAAGAACGCCGGTAGGTGATCATCAAACCGGCGACGAGGTTGGCGATCGCCGACGACGAGCCGATCGAAACGACCAGCCCGACCAGCAGCGAAATCCCCTTGAATGCTTCCGAATCCGATCCCGGGATATACGGATAAGCGACGATTACGGCGAAGGTCAGGACTGCGAAGCGAACGATCTTGTAGGTTGGCCAGGCCCATTCCGTCTCGAAATCCTCCAGGGTCACCGAACCGCGCGCGACGGCGTCGAAGAAGAGCCGGATCAGGCGCAGGAAAAAGCGCACGACCAGCGCCAGAATAACCAAGAAAACCAGGTCCGGCAGATAGTCGACAAAAGCCTGGCCCATGGTTTTCAAGGGGCTGATCACAACCGCGGCCAGATCTCTGGCAAAGGCGCGCGTCCACGGAAAGCCGCCGAGCACGAAATCGAGACTGGCAAAGACGGCGACCGCGATCGAAAGAAAACCGAGCGCCGACACCGCGGCGCGCAGCGCAGCCCAGATGCGCTCGGCACGAACGATCTCGAAGGACTTGATTTCCACGGTGCCAATGCGGAAGCGGAGGCGCTTCGCCAGCAATGCGTGCAGCCGACGCGTCAGCCAGATCAGAGCCGCGACAACCACTGCCAGTGCGGCCAGCGCCAGCGCTGCCGCGACGGCGTGTTCGCGCAACGCCTCGGGAGTGCGCTCGCGGCGATAGTCGTCGATGGCCCTGCGGATGCGCTCGCCGCTGGCAGCGGCCAGTTCCTCGCGCTCGACCTGCTCGATACGCGCGTCGGCGTCGAACAGCGTCATCACCGTTCTTTCGGCGACGCTGATCGCGCTGTGATTCGTCGAGTCGACCACCTGCACCGAGTCGGCGTCCACCTTCGGATCACTTGCCAGGCGCTCGATGCGCGCACTGATCGCTGCGGCACGTGCCTCGGCCGGAAAGCTGGTCACACCGCGCACGCGGAACAGGACGCGCCCATCGAGCTCGACCGGTGCGGTGGCGATTTCAGCGTCGGGGTGGACGTCGGCGAGCAGATTCTCCAGGCCCGGCGCAGAGGCGAGCGAAGCGCCACCGGCGGTCGTCAGGAGCACGAACAGCGACCCCGAGAGAAAGTGAAGCAAGCTGCAGCCCACCGTCCCTCTACCCCCCTGCAGCGGCAGTTGCCACCTGCCGATAAGGCTCGAGAAATTCAACGGCCCCCTGGAAAATCAGGCCCATGCCCATTGCCGCGACGAAAAACCCGACGATCCGGGTCGCTGCATCGATGCCCTGCTTGCCGATCTTGCGCAGGATCGGCTTGGCGTAGGCCAGCGACAGATAGACGGTGGCCATACAGGCAACGATGGCCGCGCTGGCGGCGGCAAAGTGCATCAACTCGGCCGACGACTGCTTGATCGTCGAGGCCATGCTGATCAGCGTGGCGATCGCCCCGGGCCCGAACATGATCGGCATCGCCAGCGGGACGAACGCCACGTCGGTGTTGGACGCATCCGCATGCGGAAGCATGCCGCCGGACGGTGGCGGCGCAAACAGCTCGAAACCGACGCGAGTGAGGATCACGCCGCCCACTACCCGCACCATGCTCAGCGGCACCTGGAAAATGCGCAACAGCAGCGTGCCGAAGATCAGAAAGAAGAAACACAGCAACAAGGCATAGAGACACGCGCGTCGCGCCACCTGGCGCTGTTCGTTCGTTTCCTTGTTGCCCATCAGGCCGAGATAGACCGGGATCGCCTCGAGCGGATTGATGATCGCCACCAGGGTGGTGAACAGACTGATGAACAGGGTAAGCGTTGGCTCCATGCCTAGAGCATTCCTCTGAGAAAAGCAACTTCGCGCCGCTCTCGCGGCAGCGGCCAGCACCTCCGCCGCAGCAAGGCGAAACGCCGGCAGACTATCATGAATGACGCGGTGCTCGGCACTCGCCTGACGAACTTTCTACGCGCTGTATGGTGGACCCCAGTGCGTCCCCGCACAGGGTCCAGCGCGGGCGGCCTTGTCTGCCTGAACGGATCCGCCAGCCGGGAGTCACGGCCGCGGCGATCTTCCTTGACCGGTTTGCTACGCTCGCCGCATACTCCGACGCATGGTCTTCAACTATCTGACTGTCCTGCATATCGTCGTCCTGCTGGCGGTTTCGCTACGCATCTTTTCGCGTCGGACGGCACACGGCACGGCGCTGGCGTGGCTGCTGCTGGTCATCCTTCTGCCGGCGGTTGGCGTCCTGATGTACCTGCTGATCGGCGAGCGCCGTCTCGGCAGGACCTGGATGGAGCGGGCAATCGCCCTGCAGCCGCAGATTTTGCGCTGGGCGCAGGACATCCCGGCTTCGGCTCTGGCTGATCCCGGTGAGCTGAACACCGGAGCGGAGAGCGTCAGCCGACTGGCCACCGGCTCGGTCGGCCTGCCGCTGATGGGTGGCCATAGCCTGCAGCTGCTGGCCGACAGCAGCGTCAGCATGCGCACCCTGATCGCCGACATCGACGCCGCCGGCAGCTCGGTGCACCTCGAGTTCTACATCTGGAACCCCGGTGGCTTTGTCGACGATCTGGTCGCCGCGCTGATTCGTGCAGCGCAGCGCGGCATCCCCTGCTCGACGCTGATGGATTCGCTCGGCAGCCGGCCTTTCTTCAAGAGCGAGGCGATCGACCGACTGCGCGAGGCGGGAGTGACTATCGTCGAGATTCTGCCGGTCAACCCTCTGCGCGCGCTGCTCGTCCGCCTTGACCTGCGCGACCACCGCAAGATCGCGGTCATCGACCGCCGCATCGCCTACACCGGCAGCATGAACATCGCCGACCCCCGTTTTTTCAAGCAGGATGCCGGCGTCGGCGAATGGGTCGACGCCATGGTGCGCATCGAAGGACCGGCGGCATGGGTTCTCGAAGCTGTTTCCCTGTCGCTGACTGCGCTGCAGACGGGAAGCGACTTCGCACCACCGCCGCCACCGGATATGGCACCGGCCGGCAACAGTCAGGTGCAGATCTTTCCCTCCGGGCCGCAGTCGTCCACCCGGCACATCGAGCAACTGCTGCTGGCTGCGATCTACGCCGCCAAACGCGAAATCGTTCTCACCACGCCGTATTTCGTGCCCAGCGAAACGCTCCTCGTTGCGCTGCGCTCGGCCGCCATCCGCGGCGTGCGCGTGATCCTCATCGTCCCGGAAAAGATCGACTCGCTGCTGGTCCGCTACGCAAGCAACGCCTACGTCGAGGATCTGCTCGCCGTCGGCATCACCATCCAGCGTTTCGGCGCCGGCCTGCTGCACACCAAGAGCATGGTCGTTGATGAAGAGTTCACCATCTTCGGGACGGTCAATCTCGACCTGCGCAGTTTCGAACTGAACTTCGAAGTGTCGATGATCACCTACGACCGGGAGTTTTCGATCGCCACGCGAGACATGCAACGGCGTTACGAAAGCAAATCACAGCCGCTGCAACTCGAGCGCTGGCGCGCCCGGCCAAAATGGCGCTGCCTGACCGAGAACGCGGTACAGGTGCTCAGCCCGCTGCTCTGAGGACGGTTCACCGAAGCGGGCAACTGCCATCAATCGAACAATTGAAGCGACAAGGAGATGGTCATGGAACGAAGCCTCTTGCAGCGCGCCGTTCTGGCTCTTGCGCTGCTGACGATGTTCGTCAGTACGCCGGGCCGGGCGCAGGAACTGAGTCAGCGCAGCACGCTGGAAGCACAGAGGATCGGCGTCGAAGCCGCCATCTACGGCTTACCGCTGGTGCTCATGGACCTTACCCGACAGCTGTCGACCAACGTGCCCAGCCCACAGGCGAATGCGCACGCGCCGATCAACCAGTTCGGCAGCATGAGCAGCTACCCGCCAGCGTCCGATCACAGTATCGTGCGCATGAACGTCGACACGCTCTATTCGTTCGCCTGGCTCGACCTGGCGAAGGAACCGATGGTCCTGTCGGTGCCGGATACCGGCGAGCGTTACTACCTGATGCCCATGCTCGACGCCTGGACCAACGTCTTCGCCTCGCCGGGAAAACGGACCAGCGGCACGCAGGCCGGCAATTTCGTCATCACCGGCCCCGATTGGAGCGGGACGCTGCCCGAGGGTGTCGAGGAAATCAAGGCGCCGACCAATACGGTATGGATCGCCGGTCGCACCCAGACCAACGGCGCAAGGGATTACGCGGCGGTGCACCGCATCCAGAAGCAGTACAGGATCACCCCGCTCAGCGCATTCGGCAAACGCTACACGCCACCGACCGGGGTCGTCGACACGTCCATCGAGAGCAAGCTGGCACCGGTCGATCAGCTCGCACAGATGGACACCACGACTTTCTTCAACAGGCTGGCACAGTTGATGGCGGCCAATCCGCCACCGGCAGCAGACGCGCCGCTGCTCGATCGCCTGGCCAGGATCGGTCTGATCCCGGGAGAAAAGTTCACCGCCAGCAAGCTTGACCCGGCCGTCGCCAGGGGCTTGGAGGGATCGCTGTCCATCGCCCTGGAGAGACTTCACGCCGCGGCAAAGCACGCCGGCAAGCCGGTCAACGGCTGGTATATCCCGCCCAGGGAAGTCGGTGACTTCGGCACCGATTACGATCTGCGCGCGGTGGTCGCCCTGATCGGCCTGGGCGCCAACATCCCCGCCGATGCGATCTATCCGAATGCGTTCACGGACGGCGACGGCAAGCCGCTGAACGGCGCCCAGCGTTACGTGATCCACTTCGACAAGGGCCAGACGCCGCCGGCCAACGCCTTCTGGTCACTGACCATGTACGACGCGCAATCGTTCTTTGTCGATAATCCGGTCAACCGTTACAACGTCGCCAGCTGGATGCCGCTCAGGTACAACCGGGACGGCTCGCTCGACGTCTTTATTCAGAAGGAGTCGCCGGGCAAGGGCAAGGAAGCCAACTGGCTGCCGGCAGCGAGCGGGGACTTCAGCGTCACCATGCGTGTCTACTGGCCGAAAGAGGAAATGCTCGACGGCAGCTGGTCGCCGCCTGCGCTGAAGCGGCTGGACTGAGGCGCAAGCAATGCCGGAAAACTCGCTGCCTGCCGGTCACCTGGCGGGCCTTTGCGGCCTGGCGTCAGCGTGCGCGAGCCGTCGTCCGCCCCGCTGGCAGCCCTTGCGACAGGTCGTCGCGGGCGTCCGCACGGCGCCTGACCATGGCGGGCAAAATCCAGCGATAATCGGGGCCATTGTTCGTGCTGGCCGGCGAGCGCGCAGGAAGCTGCGTCTCGCTGCCAACCCATACCCCATCCCACCGCGAAAGTTGCCGCCATGAGAAAGACGACCATTTCACTGTCACTTGGCCTGATCCTGGCGTTGTCGGCCGCGTCAGCGTCAACAGCGGGCGAGCCGCTGCCCATCGTCAAGGAAGCATCGCCTCCGGCCACCGACGCGATCCCGGCGAGCGAGGTCCTGAAGGGCACGTGGGTCAGACCCGACGGGGGTTACACGATCGTGATCAAGAATGTCGGCGCGACTGGCCAACTCGAAGCCACCTATTTCAATCCGAACCAACTGCCCTTCGCCAAGGCCGAAGCAGCGCGCGAAGGAGGCAAGCTGCGCGCTTTCTTCGAATTGCGCGCGGGTGGCTACGATGGTTCGACCTACGATCTTGCCTACGACCCGGCAAGCGACCGCCTGACCGGAACCTACTATCAGGCGGTCGCCAAGCAGCGCTACGATATCTTCTTCGCACGACGACGGTGACTGACCGCCACCTCTGTCCGCCATCCCCGGACAAAGCCGGGGGCAGGATTTGCCAACCCACTCGCGAGAGGCTCTCATGACTTCGAAACACGGAATACGCTCACTATCGGCTGTGCTTCTTGTCCTCGCTGGCTGCGCCAGTGATCAGCAGATGCTTGCCAACGATCAGGACAATGCGCTGCGGGTGGCCGTACGCCGCGGACAATTCGAAATGTCCTGTGCGAACGCAGCCGGCACGGTCCTCTCGAGCAATATTCTCCAACCCGTCCTCTGGAACGGTCTCGAACGTGCCGAATACACCGTCGGCGTCGCCGGCTGTGGAAAGAAAGCCACCTACATCGCCGTTTGCCAGCTCGGATCGTCGACCTGCCTCGCGATCGCGGGAAGGAACGCGGTCGACTGGCAATAGACTGCACACCGCCAGGGCTGTCCAGCGCAAGGCCGGGGCGAACAAGCCGGCTTTCCTCGTCACGACGGTCGCGCGGGAAAGCCCGCCAGCTCGCCGGCCGCAGGGGTCTCTAGCGTGGCGGGTCAACCACCACGTAGGTCACCGAACTGCCCGCATACTGCGGCTGGTAGTAGGCACCGCCGCATTGCTGGTAGGTGATTCCGGCATGGACGTAGGGCACGCAGCTCGGCGGCAAGGTCGTGACCATCGAGCCGACGACCGCTGCCGTGACCGCAACGGCGGCGCCGACGGCGACTCCGGTTGCCACCGGGTGATAGCCGCCGCGGCGATTCACATCGACGTCGACGTTGCGGTTCACATTGACGTTGGTGTTGCGGTTCACATTGGTGTTGTGATTGATGCTGGTGCGTGTGGCGCCGCGCGCATATGCCTGCGAAGCGGCAAAGAAGTCATGCGCCCCTACCGCCAGCAGCGACATCAATACGGCACGCGACCAGCGACCGGACAAGCGTTTCTTGGATTGGACTTGGCTCATCATCTCACCTCACTTCTCGTTGCCGGGCTGGACTTCCAGCTCGCGCAGGACGATCTTGCCGGCCCGCTTGGGCGGAACGAAACGAAACACGCTATCGGCCAGGCTGGGCGACAGATTCCAGCTCAGCACGGCCGCATATTGTGGTGCCGCTTCCTCGTTCTTGGTCGTGATGACGATCTTCCTTGGCAGCGGCGTCTTGCCTTCCTGGATCCAGATCTGCCAGTCGACGTCGTCCTGGCGAAAGGCATAGTGGTCACAGAGAACACCGCGAACGCGGCCCTTGCCCAGATAAAAGCCTGACTTTACGTTCGCCGCAAGCGATTCCGGCGCCAGCAGGTCGGCCAATGGCCATTCCAGGCCGTATTTGCTTTCGGCGAAGGCCAACATCTCCTTGATGGTTTTTGGCGCCTTCACCGAGGCGTAATAGTTCACCAGCTTGCCATAGACGGTCAACGTCCTGCCGTCGTAGTAGAACTGGCGCTGCTTGTCGTCGTCGATCACGTCCACCCGCAGCCGATTGGGCTTGACCACCGAGATATCGGCGAGCGAGCCGAACTGCACTTTCTGGCCACTATCGAGAACCTCGTCGGTGCTTGCGTCGACGCGCAAACTGAAGGTCTTCAGTTCCTGCAGGAATTCGCTGCTGCGCTTGAGCGCTGCGGCGGCCTCCGGCTCAATGAGTGGCGCCGCCGGGGCAGCGGCCGGTGTTGCGGGAGTGGCAGCCGTCGCGCTGTCTGCTACGGGCGCAGGGGAAGCAGCGGCATCGGCGGCATCTGCCTTGGCCACAGCGGCGGCGACCGCCGCAGCAGTTTTCGCCTCGGCGGCCGTCGGGGCAGCGGTCACCGCCGCAGCCTTGCTCGCCTTGCCTGCGGCAGAAACCGCCGCTACGCTGGCTTTGTCTGCTCCAGGGCTGGGCGGCTGCGCGGCGCTTAAAACAGGAGCCAGCAGCAGCGCGACAGCGCTCACTACTATCGGAAAACGCTCTGGTCTCATCAACAGGTCTCTCCTCAATTGGCAGTGAAAACGAAAGCAGCGTAGGGTAGCAGGGAAACCGCGGCCCTTGCTGCTCAAAACTCCCTGCTCACGAAGTTGCGCTCGCAGTAGTGATCATAAAGTGCGTCGAGCTTGGTCGCGGGATCATCGCAGAGCGCGAAACGCTGTTGGTCGAAGTAGAACATGCCGTCGTGAGAGCGAACCAGTTCGGCAAGGCGCTTGCTCGCCAGGAGCAGATTCGGCTCGCGCCTGGCACCGTCCAGCGCGTCGCGACGCAGATCGCTGGCGAAGCGCTGCAGTTCTTCCTTGAACAGCTCGCGCCCGTTCACGAAGATCTCCCGGTCGAACGGGTAAAAGAACTGCATGATCCGACCGTAACGTTTCAACAGGCGGAAGTCAAAAAAGCCGGCCTCGGCGGCCAGCAGAACGACGCCCACATTGGCGAATTCACCCGTTTCGGCGAAGGGGCGAAAACGAAGCAAGGCGTATTGGCAGGCGAACTCATTCATGGTGGCCCCATCGGCAGCGCTCCGGACCCGGGCCGCCGCCAGCGATGCTTCCATCGCCGTCATCTCAAACGCGCTTGCCGACAGCGGCAGAGCGTCCGGAAATCGCCGGAGAAAAATCAAACGTCATTGTACGATAGCACGGGCTGGACCAGAAAGGCGACAAAGTCTCGCCAGCCGGCAAGGGAGCGGACATCCAGGTCCGACGGGCATTGGTGATAGGCAAAGCCCGCTGCAACTGCGCTGGTCAACTCGCGCGGCGTTCCGTCGCCGCTGATCGTGCGCCGCAGAGCGCTCAATTGCCGCAAGCCTGGATCAGGAACTGGCGCAGGGCTTCGGCCGGTGCGGCGAGCGTTGCGTCTTTCGCCCAGATCAAACCGACTTCGAGATGTGGAATGGCGTCAAGGATCGGGCGGGCTTCGATCTTCTTGCCTTCCAGCGACCACGGGCGGTAGACCATGTCGCTGAGAATGGTCACGCCGAAACCGTGCGCGACCAGGCCGCGCAGGGCTTCCATGCCGTTGGTGCGGAAAGCGACATTGGGGGCGAGACCGTTGTCGGTCCAGTAGCGGCGATTCGATTCCTCGCCTTCGTCAATGGTCAGCAGGATGTAGGGCTGGCGCGCAATATCGGCGAGCGAGGGATAAGGCTGCTCGAGCACGGGGTGGCCGCTGGCCGCCCAGAGCTGACGGCGCGAACGCATCAGGACATGGTGGCCGAAGCGCTCGCGATCCACGACGTTGGAGAGGATCACCACACCGAGTTCCATCTCGCCGCAGAGCACCGCCGCTTCGACCTCGCGCCGGCCCCTGTCGTGCAGATCGAAATCGATGTCCGGGTAGTTGGCACGAAAGCGGGCGAAGAGCGGCGGCAGGAAATAGCCGAGCACCGAATAGGTGGCGGCGATGCGGATCGCGCCGTGCAGGTCGTTGATGCGGAAGCGCGGTTCGCGCAAGGCATCCTGCAGCGAGTCGAGGATGTGCCGCGCGTGCTGATAGAAACTGTGCCCCTCGGCAGTGAGTGCGACGCCGTGCGGCTTGCGATCGAACAATTTGACCCCGAGCCGGTCTTCAAGAAGGAGGACGGCGTTGGTGATCGCCGACTGCGAGACGAACACGCTCGCTGCCGCCATCGAGAACTGTCCGGTTTCGGCGGCGGCGGCAAAATAACGCAACTGGCGTAGCGTGACGTCGCTGGTCATCTTATTTTCTGATACCTCGAGTGCGTTTTTGTGATTTTACGATAGCACAAGCATTCCCTATCATCGCGCAAAACCCTAACGGCCGGTCCAGCGAGGAGACAGACAAATGGATGCATCGCAGAAGAATGCCGGAGCCGCCGGAGACGTCACGCTGCGCACCGTCGCGCTGGATGACAAGTACCAGTTGGCCAGCGGTCGTGTCTATCTGAACGGAACCCAGGCGCTGGTGCGCCTGCCCATGCTGCAGCGTGCGCGCGACGAACGCGCCGGGCTGAACACCGCCGGCTTTGTCAGCGGCTACCGCGGTTCACCGCTGGGCAACGTCGACCAAGAGTTCTGGCGAGCGAAGAAATTTCTCGAAGCCAGGCACATCCGTTTCCAGGCCGGGCTGAACGAAGACCTGGCAGCAACCGCGGTGTGGGGCACGCAGCAGGTGACTCTCGACAAGAACGCCCGCTACGACGGCGTCTTTGCCATGTGGTACGGCAAGGGACCGGGCGTCGATCGCACCGGCGACGTCTTCCGCCACGCCAACGCAGCGGGTACCTCGAAATACGGCGGCGTGCTGGCGATTGCCGGCGACGACCATGCGGCCAAGTCGTCGACCCTGCCGCACCAGACCGAGCACGTATTCAAGGCGCTGATGATGCCGGTGCTGGCGCCGGCCGACATCCAGGAGTATCTGGAACTCGGCATTCACGGTTTTGCGCTGTCGCGCTACTCGGGCTGCTGGGTGGCGTTCAAGGCACTCGCCGACACCGTCGAGACCTCGGCTTCGGTGAATGTCGACCCCTTTGCCGTCGAAACCATCATCCCCGGCGAGTTTCCGCTGCCCGCCGACGGCCTCAACCTGCGCTGGCCGGATCCGCCGCTGGTGCAGGAAAAGCGTCTGCTGCACCACAAGCTTTACGCTGCGCTGGCCTATTGCCGCGCCAACCAGCTGAACAGGGTGGTGATCGACAGCCCGACGCCGCGTCTGGGAATCGTTACCAGCGGCAAGAGCTATCTGGATGTGCGCCAGGCCCTGGAAGATCTGGGCATCGACGACGCCGTGGCGGCGAAGATCGGCCTGCGCCTGTACAAGGTGGGTATGGTCTGGCCGCTGGAGGCGGAAGGCGTTCGCCGCTTCGCCGAAGGGCTGGAAGAAATCCTGGTCATCGAGGAGAAGCGCCAGTTCCTCGAATACCAGCTCAAGGAAGAGCTCTACAACTGGAGCGAGTCGGCGCGACCGCGCGTCATCGGCAAGTTCGACGAGAAAGGGGAATGGTCGCTGCCGCACGCGGAATGGCTGCTGCCCGCCGCCGGAGAGCTGACGCCGGCGATGATCGCCCGCGTCATCGCCGCGCGCATCGCCATCTATTACACCTCCGAGCGCGTCGCCGCGCGTCTCGCCTTCCTCGAAGAGAAGGAGGCCGCGCTGGCCAAGCCGAACCGCGCCATCGCGCGCATTCCGCACTACTGCTCGGGCTGCCCGCACAACACTTCGACCAGGGTTCCGCAAGGCTCGCGCGCGCTGGCCGGCATCGGCTGCCACTACATGGCCACCTGGCTGTCGCCCGAATCGACGCAGACCTTCTGCCAGATGGGGGGTGAAGGCGTGGCCTGGGTCGGCCAGTCGCCGTTCACCAGCACCCCGCACGTCTTTGCCAACCTCGGCGACGGCACCTATTTCCACTCCGGGCTGCTGGCCATCCGCCAGTCGATCGCTGCCGGGGTGAACATCACCTACAAGATTCTCTACAACGACGCCGTCGCCATGACCGGTGGGCAGCCGCACGACGGCCCGCTGAGCGTGCCGATCATCGCCCGGCAAATCGCCGCCGAGGGCATCAAGACCATCGTCGTGGTCACCGACGAACCGCAGAAATACCGCGGCGACAGCGGGCTGCCGTCGGGAACGCCGGTGCGTCACCGCGACGAGCTGGACAGCGTGCAGCGCGAGCTGCGCGCCCTGCCGGGCACGACCGCGATCATCTACGACCAGACCTGTGCCGCCGAGAAGCGCCGTCGTCGCAAGCGCGGCAAGTTTCCCGATCCAGCCCGGCGGGTGGTCATCAACGACCTGGTTTGCGAAGGCTGCGGCGACTGCTCGGAGAAATCCAACTGCATGTCGGTGGTCGCCGTCGAGACCGAGTTCGGGCGCAAGCGGGCGATCGACCAGTCGGCCTGCAACAAGGACTTCTCCTGCCTCAAGGGTTTCTGCCCGAGTTTCGTGACCATCGAAGGCGGCGCGCTGAAGAAAGGCAAGGCGGCGACGCCGGGTGCAGCCCTTTTCGCGCAACTGCCCGAAGCCACGCTGCCCGGTACGGCGACGCCGTGGAGCATGCTCGTCACCGGCGTTGGCGGCACCGGCGTGGTGACCATTGGCGCGCTGTTGGGGATGGCGGCGCACCTCGAAAGCAAGGGCGTGCTGGTGCTCGACATGGCCGGCCTGGCGCAGAAAGGCGGTGCTGTCTGGTCGCACGTACGCATCGCCGACCGCCAGGAGCAACTCTACGCGGCGCGCGTCGCCGCCGGCGAAGCCAACGCGGTGATCGCCTGCGACCTGGTCGTCGCCGCCAGCGACGAATCGATCGCCAAGATGCGCGCCGGCCACACGCGCGTGGTGATCAACCGCGACCAGAGCACGACCAGCGATTTCGTGCGCGGCTTTGCCGCGCAGGCACGCAGCGGCGACGTCGCCCGGAACCCGGATCCACAGTTCCCGCAGGACGCCATGGAAGCACGCATTGCCGACGCCGTCGGTAGCGACAGCGCCGATTTCCTGGAAGCTTCGCGCCTGGCGACGGCGATCATGGGCGATGCCATCGCCACCAACCTGTTCATGCTCGGCTTCGCCTGGCAGAAAGGCCTGGTGCCGTTGTCACGCCAGGCCATCCTGAGGGCCATCGAGATCAACGCCGCGGCGGTCGCTGCCAACACCACGGCGTTCCAGTGGGGCCGCGTCGCGGCAGTCGATATGGCGGCCGTGGTCAAGGCCGCGCAACCGGCGCACGTCCCCGACCACCACCGCGTCTCGGCCAGCGTCGACGAGTTGATTGCCCGCCGCCGGGAGCAGCTCGGCGAGTATCAGGACGCCGCCTACGCCGAGCGTTACCTGACGCTGGTCAAGCGCGTGCGCGCCGCCGAAGAGGCGCTGACGCCGGGAGTCTCGCTGCTCGCCGAGGCGGTCGCGCGCGGCTACTACAAGCTGCTGGCGTACAAGGACGAGTATGAAGTGGCCCGCCTGTACACCAACAGCGCCTTCCTCAAGGGCGTCGAGGCGCAGTTCGAAGGCGACTACAAGCTGGTCTTCCACCTCGCACCGCCACTGCTGGCCAGCAAGGACCCGGCCACCGGGCAGCTCAGGAAGCGTACTTTCGGACCGTGGATGCTCAAGGCCATGCGTCTCCTGGCGGGCTGCAAACAGCTGCGCGGCGGCTCCTTCGACATCTTCGCGCGCAGCGCCGAGCGCAAGCTCGACCGGCAATTGATCGCCGAGTACGAGGGGCTCATCGAGTCCCTTCTCACCGGGCTCAAGACCAGCAACCATGAACTGGCCGTCGAACTGGCCAGCCTGCCCGAGCAAATCCGTGGCTTCGGCCACATCCGCGAGCGCTATGTCACGCATGCCCGTGAACAGCAGCAGGAGCTGCTGGCACGCTTCAACGGCCGGAGCGCGCCGAGCGTGCAGGTCATGCAACCGCTGCCGACGAGCAAGGTCTCGGCCTGAGCGAGCGCCCTTTCAACTCTACCTCTCATCCCGCGGCCGTTCCGTTCACGTCGCCACAAGCGACGAAGGCGGGATTGCTGCCTCCCTCATCACCAGCGAAGGAAAGCTGCCATGTCCGTTTTTTCCCTGCCTGATTTTGCCGATCACGAACAAGTGGTTTTCTGCAGCGACGATGCCAGCGGCCTGAAAGCGATCATCGCCGTGCACAACTCCAATCTCGGACCGGCGCTTGGCGGCTGCCGCATGTGGCACTACGCCACCGAGGACGACGCCATCCGCGACGTGCTGCGTCTGTCGCGCGGCATGACCTACAAATCTGCCCTGGCCGGCCTCAAGCTCGGTGGCGGCAAGTCGGTGATCATCGGCAATCCGCGCACCGACAAGACGCCGGCGCTGCTCGACGCCTTTGCCCGCGCGCTCAACCAGCTCAACGGTCGCTACGTCGCCGCCGAAGACTCGGGGACCAGCGTCGCCGACATGAAATATCTCGCCGAACGCACGCCACACGTCGCCGGCATCGAAGACAAGCCTTCGCACGAGGCCGAGGGAATGCGCAGCGGCGACCCCTCGCCGGCCACCGCCTACGGCACCTTCTTCGGCATCAAGGCAGCGGTCAGGCGCAAGCTCGGACGCGACTCGCTAGACGGCTTGCGGGTGGCGATCCAGGGCGTCGGCAATGTCGGCTTCGACCTCGCCCGCCAGCTCAAGGAAGCCGGCGCGGAATTATGGGTAAGCGACATCCACGAAGAGAACCTGGTCCGGGCGCGCACCGAACTCGGCGCCAGCGCGCTCGCTCCGGAAGCCATCTACGCGGCCAACGTGGACGTCTTCGCGCCCTGCGCGTTGGGCGCCATCCTCAATGACGAAACCATCCCGCAGCTGCACGCCAGCATCGTCGCCGGCGCCGCCAACAACCAGCTGGCCGAGGTCCGCCACGGCAGCGCGCTGATGCATCGCGGCATACTCTACGCGCCGGACTACGTGATCAACGCCGGCGGGATCATCGACATCTATCACGAGCGGATCGGCTTCGAGCGCGCTGCCCTGCTGCGGCACGTCGAAGGCATCCACGACACCCTGCTGGAGATTTTCGAACGCGCCGACAGGGAAGCGCGGCCCACCGGAGAGGTCGCCGACGCGCTCGCCGAGGAGCGCTTCAAGCGCTGACCGGCAACGCCGCGGCGGAAGGGTGGCGCGGCCCGCGCCAAAGGGCTGGCGCGGCTGCCTGGCCTTGCCGGCCGCCCTCACCTCAGCCAGGGTACGCGAGCAAGGCGGGTTGCCTTACCCTCCTATAGTGAAGCCGGGTCGCGATGCGTCACGACTTGCGGACGCCGTTATCCTTGCCGGCACCCTTCCCGGCGCTATCGTCGCCACCTTCGTCCGTAGCCCCGGCAGCGGCTCCAGCCTTTTCGCCGGGCTTCGCCTGCCCTTCCGATGCGGCTTTCACGTCGCCTGCGGGCTTGCTCTCGGCGCCCGCCGGCGTCGTCAATCCTTCGCTGCTGCTCTTCTCGGCCTGCTGTGCCGGTTCACCCTCAGCCGCAGTACCCATCGCCGCTTCAGCGTCCGCGGGGGCAGCGACGTCCTTGGCATCCGCTTCGGCCTCGGCGCCCGCCGCAGCCGATCGTTCGGCCTCGCTACCCTGCCCTTTCGGGGAGAGTTCACGCGGTTGCGCGCCAGCGGCGATCAGCGCCGCCGATACCTTGTCCGAAGAAGTAGCCTCCGCAACCGTCGCACCGCCCGCACTTCCCACCAAAAGACCGACGACGCGGTCCCTGAAGAGCTGGCGGGCGGATCCACTGGAAAGTTGTTCGTAACCTGACGACAGATGCTCGAACAAGTCCTTGTAAGAGCCGGCCATCGATGCGACGAGGGTAGCGGTCTTGTCGAAGTGCGACTCGACGTCACGCTTGTAACCGGCGATTTCATCCTGCTGGCGCGACACTTCCGCCTCCAGCGCCGCGACTCGTTTGGTCTTGCCGCCAAGTGGGCTACGGCCCACGAAATACCCGATCAACGCAGCGACAATCACCGCCGCCCCACCTGTCAGCCACATTGTCTGTTCCGTCATGCCAGGACCTCCCTCTGTGAATGGCAGCGTGCCAGCGTGCAAACCCTGCCAATGCGAGGACTGTCTGCGCGGCGGGCACGACTGCCTTGCCGGATGTGTTCTTCAGTGCTCGGAAGCACATGTCGCAGGAACGAAGTATATCGGCGTTTGGCGAGAACCGAAGGAGTTGTTCACCACCGTCGCCCTCCCGGAACCGTCCGCCAAGCGTTTGTAGTGCCCATTTTGCCTAGGCAAATTTTGCACATTCAAGGGCTTACAGCGACATCTGTCGAACTCTTTGGGAAGCGACGCCGAAAACCGACAGGCCCGGCCGAAACCGAGCCTCCTCGCTACCCTCGGGAACGCCATTCGTCACGATGACCCGCACGCCGTTCGTCGCGATGGCCTGCCGGCCGCTAAGCGTCACGCTTTGCGCGACAGCGCCCTGGACGCTATCACCAAATGCCGCGCCTACTCCGATCGTGGCGACGCTCTCCATCGTTGCTGGACCAGCGTGCAAACCGACGACCGGGCAGCCGCGGCGACTGCCCGCTCGTCAACACGCCCTATAGGGGTTGCAGGCCGATGGTCCCCACCAGCCCGGCACGATATTCCGACGAACCGACAAGGACCCGTTCGTCCTGTATCCGAGCACGGCGCGCCGAGAGTCCCAGGCGCGAAGCAACCTCGGCATTCTCGCTACGATCAAGGAAATCGTATAGCGAGGCCAGCGCATGAGTCAGCCGCGTCTCGTCACCGCGTTGCTTGGCGTCGAGGCGTGCCGCATACCAATCACTGGCAAGTACGCTTTCGCGAGAAAACAGCGAACGCACTTCCAGTGATTCAAGTCCATGGCCATCCGCTGTCTGTCCGTGGGCCATGATTTCCAGGACGGCCCGCAGGGGTGGGCAGGCTAGCGAAATGGTGCCATCGGTGAAATAACTTTCGGCAACCCGCTGGTGGGTAGCGACGATATTCGCCACACCGTCGGCAAAAATGTCCATGTCCTGCAGCTCGGGGCGCAGCATTTCATCGGTGAACACGGCATGCGGATGCAGAAATATCCGGCCAAAGTAGGTGCTCGCCAACCGTGCTGTCATCCGGTAGCCGAGCCGGCTGGCCAGAACAGGCTGACCACGGTGTTCGAAATCGACGACCCGCTCCAGGGCGCCCCGGGCAATCAGGTTTTTCGCCTCGCGCTCACTCGGACTCATGCGCGCAAAGACCTCGGGCACCAGCAAACTGACGTCATGATCGACGCGCACATTCGGCCCGACGTAACCGGCAGAGGAAACCCATCCGTCGTAACCCGTGAGAGCGAAGGAGACGAAGGCGGCATTGAGGTCGATGATGGCCGGCAGCGCATTGAACGGCCCTTTGGTCAACGCACCTTCTGAACCCGCACCGGTTGTCGAGGGTGACTTGCCGGTCATCGAACTGATGAACTCGATGAAGAGCTCGGGCAGTTCCATGTAGTGCAACGGGTTGTAAGGGCATAGCGGCCGAATGCCATCATCCGGCGGGTTGTTGCGGCGGCCGGCGGCGACCACATGTACCGGGGTAATGAGCGGCTCGGCACTTGACTGCCTGCGGAACAAGCGCATCGCCAGGTTGGCAATTGCCGTGTCATTCGGGCACGCGATGTCGGGGCGCAGTTGCAGATAGCGCGGGTTTTTCGTCGGTTTCCCATCGACCAGACGCGGGTGTGCCGAGGAGACGAAATAGGCGGGTGACGATCCCTCCGGCGCGCTCGCAGCGGCCTGGATCAAGTCCTGCATCGGTGGGGTAAACTCACTGAATCCGATGGCGTCATCAACCAGCTCACGCGCATCCGATCCGTCAAGCGGCTGGAAGTTGGAGATAAAAGTCCCCGGTGTCGCCAGATCCAGTTCCGCCTGCCGGTCATAGCCGCGATGGATTGCGTCGTCCGGCCTTTGAAACAGGCGACGCTCGCAGTTTTGCACGAACTTCTGCGAGAACGTTTCCGCCCCTCCCGCAATCGCTCTGGCGGGGGCTACCACGCTGGCCGTGATGTCGTCCTCGGTCTGCACTTTGCCGGCCGGGTGGAAATCATGGCGCAAGCCGAAGACACGCCAGGCGCCGTCCTTCTCGAAACCGACGCGCAGGGTATTCACGACCAGCGTTCTCCCGTCCAGCTTCAGTGAATTCCCTGGACGACCGTTGATCAGGTCTACCGAATAATGACTCCGCCAGCTATCGCCCCACTCTGCGCGGTGAAAGCGCTTGACGACGAAGACAAGTTCCTTGATATGCTGTGGAATGGCGCTCAACCATGTGTTGTACGCGTCGTTATAATCGCGGCCCGACGGTGTGAGCAGTTTTATGACGCTACCAATCGAACGGTCACTGCTGAGTATGAGGCGGTTATCAACGCCGTTTCTCTCCTGATCGCTATAGCGTTCCGAGAAATCACGCGCCAGAATTGCTGCAACCGCGTCCATGTCCTTTTCGAGGTCGGCGACGTAAACATGGCCGACGAGTATCGCGTCCGAAATCGCTTTGGATATCTCCGATTTCCCCCCCCCCGGAAACGGTCGCCGGCTTGTGACAGGCCGTAACTTCCGCCGAGGTTCCGACGAGATTCCACTGACGATGATCGGCAGTCGATGACTCCATTTGTACCCGGTAACCATTGGGGCCCATATAGGTCTTACCGGCCTGCAATTTTATCGACCGAGTATCGCCATCAAGGGTTGGCCACGAGACGGTCTGCGATCGCAAACTGAAGGTCGATTTCGCTGGCACCAGGACGACATCCGGCTGAACACGATCAAGCGCATGCCCGGCCGGCTGCACGGAAAAGCGTTCAGGGTCGCGGGCCAGAACCTCTTTCAGCGAGTAGGCATCGCCCGCCGTCAGGTCGGTATACTCCTGACCCTCGTTATAACTCGGAAACACGAGCGCCCCGCCGGAATGCTCTTCTTCGGCAGAACCAAACATGTTCGCCGAATAACTGATCTGCGTTTTCACCTCTTTCTTGCAGTAACCGAAATAATTGTCCGCGATGATGGTCACGACTACGCCACGCTGGTCCCGCGCGCACAACTTGAATGCGCTGCCACCGTTATACAGCTCTGTTTCACTCTTGTAGCACATGCCGTCACGACGTTGCAGCGGTGTTGCCGCGTCCCAGTGCGGAAGACCGAGCAGGTGTTTGGGTACATGCGTAAGATGCGGCGCGAGAATCACGCAACCCGTGTGGCCGGTCCAGCCATCCGGGTCGAGCGAGGCATCGTTTTCAGGCAGATAGGGGTCGCCGGCATTGCCAAAAATACTTTCGACAAAATCGAGATTGGCCACCAGGGCACCGGGAACGAAAAAGCGGGTTTCCATCCGCTTCTCTGTTGTAAAGCCTGGCACGGCAGGCACCACCAATGCAATCCTCTCAACTTAGCATTCCGTCATACCGGCTTGTAGGCGTGGTAGCGATGCGGTTTTCGCTGCGGCGTTCGAGGCTTGGAGCGGCCAGCGACAAACTTCTGAAGGTTGGCGGCAATCTCGTGA